>ENA-UOJL01000245-UOJL01000245.1-human-gut-metagenome-genome-assembly--contig:-P47-NODE-245-length-86748-cov-12.037604_pt1 | contig 86748 bp, 70 predicted proteins | sample MGYA00242347_ERZ723894 | MGnify/ENA metagenome assembly ERZ723894
GCCTACCCCCTACTACGAATACAGCGAAGCGCAATAAAGCGGATACTGGCACTTTAATTCGGACGGTCTTCCTGAAATTTGGAACTGACCGCGTAGATTTGAAACGTTAAAAAATCACAGAGCGAATCTTATAAGAAAAAGTTCTTAACGGCAAAAAGCCGCCGCGCGAAAATTTCGCGCGGCGGCTTTTTTATTTAAAATTATTGTCCGACCCGTTTGATCCCGGACGAAACTTTTTTCTGCTGGCGAACCAGAGACATAATATTGTATACAATGCCCAAACCTGTAAAGACGATTGTCAATACGAAGTTATACCACACTTCTTTCTGAGCGTCTGCATTTTCCGCAAGAAGCTGGAAGAATAAAGACGCCGCATTTCCCGAAACGCCTGCTTCGTCCATAACCATGGCAACCTGAACGATGTAACAGACAAAAAAAGTAATGATGATCATGACAAAAGTTACTATAGATACAATGACGATCTTGACTGCATTGTTCTTTCCGCCGAATTTCGAATAGAGAAAAGATGCGGCGATGGCGCCCAACAATGAAGAAATAAACGCGACATAACCGATCGCAAAGAGTATTGCGAAAATCGCACAGCCGACAAGTCCTCCGACCAAAGCCCCGGCAAAGCCGTTCCAATAGTTATTCGGAAGCGCCGCTTCCATATTTTCCACCGCAACGGCAGACTGCAAACGCTGTTCCAGACACTCGTTGTGTGCGCGGAAATATCCGCCGTTGTCTTGTGCCAGGACGCTTTTTATCATGGCCCGCCCGCAATACGGACATACCGTGCCGTCCACATCCAAACTTTTCAGGTATTCCGTCAATTCATGCAAAACCATATCAATATGGTTAACGATTCCCATCCTGCCGAGTATTACAAAATATATTCCGCTATCCTCCGTCGATACCTGCCCGATCTTGTACTTCTTCTTGTTCTCTACGGCAAGAAAATTATATACTTCTTTTGCATGTGTACCCAAATTTGCGTGAACACCTACTCTGTATATCATCAAACCGCCGTTGGTCTCCAACGTGATACTGACTTGATAATCATTGAGCGTGCCATAGCATTGATTCTTCTCGCAGGTGAGTCCGTTCACCGCAGCGAATTCCTTCCACTTTTTATTCATATTCCCTCCAACCGAATGTTATCTTAATTATTATACAACCATATTTTACATATTTCAATATTTTGTTAAAAATTCTTAATAAATTTTTATTTTTATGCTACGTCCCTGCAAAACAGAGACAATAACACGAAAAAGCTGTCTCTTGTTTTGCAATTTACAGCTTTTTCATCTCTTGCCGATTCTTAAATTTATAGTACCTTCCCGTTTTTGATTCTCCGCAAGTGTATTTGACGAAAGCAGACCTTTCTGCGTACGCCTTCCGTTTCAAAAACAAACCCGCCGCATGATGCGGCGGGGTAATATCAGTCAAGATCCTTGATCTGTTTTTCTATTTTTTGTTTCATGTCGATAAACTTTTCCAGTTTGGCGCGCTCCGCATCCACAAGATTTTTCGGAGCTTTTTCGATAAATCCGCGGTTGTGCAATTTTCCGTCTGCGCGTGAGATTTCACCGATCACGCGTTCCAGTTCTTTGGACAGGCGCTCTTTCTCTTTGGCAAGATCGACAAGCTCACCCAACGGTACGAATACCGTACAGCCCTCCGTAACCTGCGACATCGTTTTTTCTTCGATCTGCGTACCGTTTTCCACAAAATCGATCTCGCTTGCACCCGCAAGTTTTGCGATCGCCCCCGCATTGGCCGAAACCATCCGCTTATTCTGCGTGGCCACAAATACTTTGACTTTCTTCGCCGGCGGACAATTCACCGAAATTTTCATATTGCGGACAGCCTTGATGATGTCCATGACAAGCTCGAACGCTTTTGCCTCTTTCTTATATGCGAGTTTGGAATTATAGCGCGGGAACTCGGAGACCATAATACTCCCTTTTGTTCCCGGAATATTGCGGTAGATCTCCTCCGTAATAAAGGGAACAAACGGATGCAGGAGTTTCAGCGCGTTTTCCAGAACAAAGCAAAGTACGGAGAGGGTCGCCGCCTTTTTGGAAGTATCGTCGCTGTAAAGCGAGCTCTTGCAAAGTTCGATGTACCAATCGCAGAAATCGCTCCACATAAAATCATACAGAGCTCCCGCCGCGATACCCAATTCGAATTTGCCCATATTGAGCGTTACTTCTTTGATGCAGCTTTCCAAACGCGAGATGATCCATTTATCCGCCGCCGTCAGTTTTACTTCCGAGATAGGCGGAATTTCCACTCCTTCCGCATTCATCAGAACAAAACGGCTGGCATTCCAGATTTTGTTCATGAAATTGCGGCTGGCTTCCACTTTCCCTTTGCTGTAACGGCTGTCATTTCCCGGAGCCACGCCCGTGATCAGCGAAAATCTGAGGGAATCTGCGCCGTATTCGTCGATAACTTCCAACGGATCGATGCCGTTTCCGAGTGATTTGGACATCTTTCTGCCCTGCTCGTCGCGCACGATGCCGTGCAGAAGCACGTCGCGGAACGGAACTTTGCCCGTATGCTCGATTCCCGAGAAGATCATGCGCGCAACCCAGAAGAAAATAATGTCGTAACCGCAGGAAAGCACGTCTGTCGGATAGAAATAAGCGAAATCATCCGTCTTTTCAGGATATCCGAGCGTTGAGAACGGCCAGAGCGCAGAGGAAAACCATGTATCCAGCACATCCTCATCCTGTTTCAGATTCTTACTATGGCAGTGCGGGCATTCCGTCGGATCGGTCTTGGATACGATCATTTCTCCGCAATCCTGGCAATACCATACAGGGATCCTATGCCCCCACCAGAGCTGTCTGGAAATACACCAATCCTTGATGCCCTCCATCCAGTTGAAATAAATTTTCGAAAAACGTTCGGGCGTAAACTTGATCTTATTGCGTGCAACTGCATCGATGGCAGGTTTTGCAAGCGGCTGCATGCGCACAAACCACTGTTTGGACACGATCGGTTCCACCGTGCTCTTGCAACGATAGCAATGCCCGACATTGTGCGAATGCGGCTCGATTTTGACGAGCGCGCCGCACGCTTTCAGATCTTCCACGATCTTCTCGCGCGCTTCGAACCGATCCAGCCCTTCGTATTTACCCGCCTCCGCGTTCATCGTACCGTCATCGTTCATGACGCGGATCACAGGCAGATTGTGCCGCAGTCCGACCTCAAAGTCGTTCGGATCGTGCGCAGGCGTGATCTTCACCGCACCCGAACCGAATTCCATATCCACGTAATCGTCCGCAATGATCGGGATCTCGCGTCCCACCAGCGGCAGGACCAGCGTCTTGCCGACCATGTGAGTATAACGCTTGTCGTTCGGATTCACGGCAACGGCCGTATCGCCGAGCATGGTTTCCGGACGCGTCGTCGCCACAACGATACTTTCATCGCTGTCTTTGACAGGATATTTCAGATGCCAGAAGTAAGATGCGTCTTCACTGTATTCCACTTCCGCGTCAGAAAGAGCCGTCTTGCAGCCGGGGCACCAGTTGATGATCCGATCGCCGCGGTAGATCAATCCTTTTTGATAAAGATTGACAAATACCTCCCGCACTGCACGCGAACAATTCTCATCCATCGTGAAAGCAAGGCGCGACCAGTCGCAGGATACGCCCATTTTCTTCATCTGTTCCACAATGCGTCCGCCGTATTTTTCTTTCCACGCCCAGGCACGTTTGAGGAATCCTTCGCGGCCGACATCCTTTTTCGTAAGCCCCTCTTTCTTCATCTGTTCGACGATCTTGACTTCCGTTGCGATGGATGCATGATCACAGCCGGGCAAATACAGTGCCGAGTATCCCTGCATACGTTTGAAACGGATCAGTGAATCGATGATCGTGTTGTCGAGAGCATGCCCCAGATGCAGCTGTCCCGTAATATTGGGGGGCGGAATCACGATCGTGAAAGGAATTTTGGAAGGATCTACTTCCGCATGAAAATAGTTCTTCTCCATCCATTCGGCATACAGCCTGTCCTCGAAATCTTTCGGATTGTACGTCTTTTGCATTTCCATAAACAACCTTCCTTTTTGCCGTCTCACCCCGCGGCAAAAAAAATTTCTATCGCGCCAACCGCGCCTTTTCCCCATTTTAGTGTATGTGAATCATTATAATAAATCATGCGCTGATTGTCAATCTATTTTAGATTTTCCCTGAAAAATACGGCGCATTCTTTTTCTCTTATTTTCTTCTTTTCACCTTTTTTGCCAAGCTTCTTTTGGATGGGTTTTCTTCCTTGAAAAGCCGCCGGTCCAATTACAGGAAAAAACTTTTTGTCCGCCGATTTATATGCCCTGCCTGATCTTATGCGAAAACGAAAACACACAGAAATCCAAACAAAAAGAAAAGCTTCTGCATACAATAAAATATCAGACTTTATATTTTCGGAGAGGTTTTTCATGAAAAAAATACTTACGGCAATTCTCTGCGCCTTGTTTGCAGTGCTTCCTTTCTCTGCCTGCCAGAGCAATACGGGCGCGACCAAGATACGGCTGAGCGAAGTAACCCATTCGGTTTTTTATGCGCCGATGTACGCGGCGGAAGCACTCGGCTATTTTGAAGATGAAAACATAGAAATCGATCTTTCCAACGGCGGCGGAGCCGACAACGTCATGGCAGCAGTTCTTTCAGGCAGCGCGGACATCGGATTCTGCGGGCCGGAAGCGGCACTGTACGTACTGATCGGAGGATCCAACAACGTACCGACCGTATTCGGTCAACTCACCAAGCGGGACGGTTCATTCCTTGTTTCGCGCGTCGACGAAGCGGATACATTCGACTGGGCGACCAGTCTGCAAGGCAAAGAGATTTTGGCAGGCCGCAAAGGCGGAGTACCGGCCATGACCTTTGAGTACATTTTAAATTCGAACGGCTTGACCGACGGCGTGAACGTGCATATGAATTATGACGTGAACTTTAACAACATGACCGCCGCCTTTGAAGGAGGCACGGCCGATTATTGTACGATGTTTGAACCGGTCGCGTCCGAATACGAAAAAGCGGGCAAAGGGTATGTTGTCGCATCCGTGGGCGAAGCATCGGGCGAAGTGCCCTACACCTGTTTCATCGCGCGGGAAAACTACATTTCCAAAAACGAAAGCGTGATCGAAGGATTCTTGCGCGCGGTGATGAAAGGGATCACTTACATCAACGATACGGACAGTGCGACGGCGGCCGAGCTTTTGAAATCCTATTTCGACGGAACGGAAGTTTCTTCCATCGAAACGTCGCTGGACAGCTACAAAGCCATTGATTCCTGGCAGGAAGACATGACCATGACCGAAGACGCCTTCAACCGTCTGCAGGACATCATCGACAATGCCGGAGAACTGGAAAAGCGGGTTACGCTTTCCGAACTGGTCGATACCTCCTATTCAACCAGGATCTACGCACAGCTGAACGAATAACAACACCCGCAGTGCAGGCATACGACACCTGCACTGCAGAAGTTTTGAACAACGGAGAGGAAACACCAATGAAACAACAGGGCAACCCTATTCTTGAATTTGACAATGTGCGCATGATCTATCATACGAAGACAGGCGAAACGCTTGCCGCAGACGGCATGAGTTTCAGTGTGAACGAAGGCGAATTCATTGCGGTGATCGGGCCTTCGGGTTGCGGAAAGACGACCGTACTGTCCCTTGCGGCGGGACTTTTGCCGCCGTCGGACGGGAGCGTGCGCGTGCGCGGCGAAAAGGTACGGCGCGGCATGGCTTGTTTCGGATATATGCTGCAAAAAGACGAACTTTTTCCGTGGCGGACGGTGGAACAGAACATTTTTCTGCCCCTGGAGATCAAAAAGATCAATACGCCCGAAAACCGTAAGCGCGCGTTGGCGCTTGCGGAAAAATACGGACTGGGCGGATTTTTAAAGCACATGCCCGACCAGCTTTCGGGCGGGATGCGCCAGCGCGCGGCGCTCATCCGCACGCTGGCGGCCCAGCCCGACATTCTGCTGCTCGACGAACCGTTTTCCGCGCTCGATTACCAGACGAGGCTTTCCGTATGCGATGACGTGTACAACATCATCCGCAGCGAAAAAAAGACAGCCATCCTGGTTACGCACGACATCTCGGAAGCCATTTCGGTTGCCGACCGCATTTTTGTGCTGAGCGCGCGCCCTGCAAAGGTCGTCGCCGCACACGAGCTTCTCTTCGGAAACGCCGTGCCGCTCAAGCGCCGCGAATCCCCGCAGTTTTCAAAATGGTTTGAACTGCTTTGGAAGGAGTTGAACGTATGAAAAAATCATCGGATACCGTGCGCATATGTTCACCTGAACATGCGCTGTACTTAAAAAAACTGCGCCGAAACAATCTGCTTGTACAGCTCTCGCGCGCAGGGCTTCTCATTGTTATTCTCGGGATCTGGGAACTGATCGCCGCTTTACAGCTGGTCGACCCGTTTATCATCAGTTCCCCGTCCCGTATCTGGAACATGATCGTGAGTCTCGCCTCCGACGGCTCGCTGTTTTACCATATCGGCACGACGCTTTGGGAAACGCTCGCAGGCTTTGCCATCGCCGTCGTCCTCGGCACGAGCATCGCCCTGCTCCTATGGTGGAGCGAAGGCGCGCGGCGCGTACTGGAACCGTACATCGTTGTACTCAATTCCCTGCCGAAAATCGCACTCGGGCCCGTCATCATCATCTGGTTCGGTACAGGATCTTCCGCCATCGTATTCATGACCGTTCTGGTCGGGATCATCGTCGCCGTCATGAACATGCTCGGCGGATTTCTGGCGACAGACAAAAATAAAATCTTGCTTCTCGAATCCATGGGAGCGACAAAATTTCAGATCCTTGTCAAACTCGTCATACCTTCCGCCATTCCGCAGTTTATCGGAATGCTGAAGATCTGCGTCGGAATGGCATGGATCGGCTCGATCATGGGAGAATACATCGTATCCAAAGCGGGGCTCGGCTATCTGATCGTTTACGGCGGTCAGGTATTCCGCTTAGACCTCGTGATGGCGGCAACGGCGATCCTGTGCGTACTTGCCGCGGGCATGTACGCGCTGGTCGCGCTCGCCGAAAAATGGCTCGTTAAAAAGTAAACGGCTCCGCACGGCGCACACCGCAAGGAAAATTGCGCCTGCCGCGCCGACAAGCGGATACACAAACCGGATAATCGGTTTCAATCCGAACAGCGACAGCACGAACGCAGCCGCGAGCAGGGCGGCGCGCCAAACTTTGGCGCGCCGCTTTTCCTGCATTGCGGTATGCAGAGGATACCAGGAAGAAAACAACGTCGTCAAAATTCCGCAAATACACACGAGCGAAAAAATCACTTTGATCTTTTCGCCGCCCAGCGCGTACAAAAAAGGCATTTGCGCATTCTGCGCCGCCTCTCCCGCTGCCGCGATATTGGAAAGCAAAACCGCCGTACAAAACCCGATCAAAGCGGCAGCCGTTATGCAGCCGCTCCCTCCGTTTTTCCCCTCAGCGCCTGCGTCGCAGATAAGCGGCGCCGCCAGAAAACAATTCATCGCTACATAAACGAGAATCGAAAACAGACACGAAAACGCCTGCAAAGGATCACCGGACAAGCCGGGTTCGTACGAAACTCCGGCATACGATATCACAAAAATAAGAATAAACGGTACCAAAGCCAAGTTGATCCAGAATAATCCTTTTACACCTTTCCCCGATAAAAAATACAATAGCGGCAGAGCCGTCAACGCCGCCAAAGGAAAGGCACTTTTCCAACCCAACCCCTCCTCGGCTGCCGCATTCAGTCCGGCAAGCATACTTGCACACATGACGAGAGAACTGATCAGCAGAACGCTGCGGATGATCTGCGCGCCTTTGCCGAACAATTCGTTCACCGTACCCGCAAATCCGCCGTATTTTGTCCCGCATCGATACAACAGATAAAAGCAACCTGCATACAGCAATGCGGATATGACCGCATAGGACAAATAACCTTCCGAAGGGAAAAAACGGACTAGCTCCGCCCCCGATAAAAAACCTGCCCCGACGATCGTCCCTACCAGCGTAAAAGATAATTTTACCGTGTGCGCCGTTTTTTTAAAATACACATTCATATCTTTTATGTATATGCCCGAACCGCTCGTTTTTTCCTGTTTTTGCACTCTTTTCCAAAATTTTCCAATGCCGCTCCTCCCTCCCTTTGCAGCTTTGCCTTTTTTGTCTGCGGCTTTCCCGCATGTCTCGGCCATTTTCATATTCCGATCTCTTCCGCATTTCTGATAATTTCGCGCCGTGCCGAATTCTCACTTTATAACAATTATTTTTCAAAAAAAGCTTGACTTGGAGCCGACTCCAAGATTTATAATAATACCAAAAAAAACAAACAAAGGAAGAATATTCACATGGACAAAAAGGTACTGATCATTTCATCCACGCCGCGCGCGGGCGGTAACAGTGAAATTTTGAGCGAAGAATTTGCACGCGGAGCGAGCGAAAGCGGAAATCTGACCGAAATCGTGCGACTCCGCCAAAAGAAAATCGGACTGTGTACGGGATGCGGCACCTGTTCGGAACTGGGAAAGCCCTGTCCGCAAAAGGACGACGCAGCCGAACTCATACAAAAAATGATCGAAGCGGACGTGATCGTGCTTGCCACACCCGTCTATTTTTATGCACCCGGCGCCCAATTAAAAGCGCTGATCGACCGCTGCTGTGCCCGGTATGAAGAAATGAAAGGTAAAAAATTCTTTTTTATCGCTACCATGGCGGACGAAGCCGCAGAAAATATGGAGCGCACATTCGATACCTTGCGCGGCTTTACCGACTGTCTGGAAGGTGCCGAAGAATGCGGCTGCATTTACGGGACAGGCGTCTGGAAAAAAGGCGAAGTGCGCCATACCCCAGCCATGCAGCAGGCCTATGAAATGGGAAAAGCCATCCGATAACATTTCCGTTTATGCGCGCTTTTGCGAAAACAAATTACAACAGACACCTGCGCCGCTCAAAACGACGCATAACGTACATCCGTTTTTTCAGCAAAAGCATAATTTCGGAGCCTTGAAAATTCTGCTTCGGTATCAGATTTTCTATGTAAATCAGAAAACCCGCAACATTCGGAATATTCCGGAAACGAAATAAAACGGCAGTCAACATTTTATATCCAAAAAGAGCTCCCTTCTGCGCCGACATCGGTGCAAAAGGGAGCTCTTTGTATACGTTGCGATTTTTTTATCTGTTTTAAGCGCTTTCGAACTGTGAGTTATAAAGATCGGCGTAAAAACCTTTTTTGGCAAGCAACTGTTCATGGTTGCCCTTTTCGATGATGTCCCCGTCTTTCATGACCAAAATCAGATCCGCATTGCGAATGGTCGAAAGTCTGTGCGCAATAATGAAAGACGTACGTCCCACCGTCAGTTTATCCATCGCTTTCTGTATAAGTTCTTCGGTACGCGTATCCACAGAGCTCGTCGCTTCATCCAGAATCAACATGGGTGCATTTTCGATCATTGCGCGCGCAATGGTTACAAGCTGTTTCTGCCCGGCGGACAGATTGGCCTTATCGTCGAGAACCGTATCGTACCCTTTCGGCAAAGTCATGATAAAATGGTGCAAACCGACCGCTTTGCACGCGCGCACGACATCTTCGTCGGATACATTTTCCTTACTGTAAACCACGTTTTCTTTGATCGTTCCGTCAAACAGCCACGTATCCTGCAAAACCATACAGAACAGGTCGTGCACATTCTCACGCGTCAGATCGCTGGTCGGGATGCCGTCAATTTTAATGCTTCCGCTGTTGATCTCGTAAAAGCGCATCAGCAAATTGACCATCGTCGTTTTACCCGCGCCCGTCGGTCCGACGATCGCGATCTTCTGTCCTGCTTTCGCCTCCGCCGAAAAATCATTGATGATGATCTTTCCGGGATCGTACCCGAAATGAACGTGCTCAAAAGAAACGTCTCCGCGTACTTTTGAAGGAGCAAGAACGGCAGTTTTTCCGCTCTCGTCCGAAAGTTCTTTTTCATCCAGAAATTCGAACACGCGCTCGCTCGCCGCCGCGGCCGTCTGCATGCTCGTAAATGCCTGCGCCAGCTGCGAAAGCGGCGAAGTAAACAGCCGCACATACAACGTGAACGCGATGATCGTACCGAATGCAATATTTCCGTTTGCGACCAGCACCGCCCCGACCACGCAGACCGCCACATAACCGAGGTTTCCCACAAAAGTCATGAGCGGCATCATCAATCCTGAAAAGAACTGAGATTTCCACGCGCTCTGGTACAATTTATAGTTAATATTGTCAAAAACACTTTTGACCGCGTCTTCTGCATTGTACGCCTTTACTACATTGTGTCCCGAATACGATTCTTCGATATGTCCGTTGATCTCACCGAGGTAACGCTGCTGGCGGGCAAAATATTTTTGCGATTTACCCATGATCAGGAACATGACCACAAAACCGATCAGGCTTGCCGCAATCGCCGTAAACGCCATGATCCAATTGGTTATAAACATCATGATCACGCTTCCCAACAGCATGACAACGGCAGTTACCAGCGTTACGACGGACTGGTTCAAAGTCTGGCCGATCATATCCACATCGTTTGTTACACGCGAAAGCACATCGCCGATGCTGTGCGTATCAAAATAGCTCAAGGGGATAACATTGATTTTTTCGGAAATCGCCGTGCGCAGATTCTTTGAATTTTTCTGCGTAACCGTCGCCATGATCACTCCTTGAATATACGAACAAAGCAAGCCTGCTCCGTAGAGCACCACAAGGAAAATACAGAGCATGAAGACCCGCTGCGTATCCATTTCAAAAGTTCCCATGACTCCGTTCTGCAAAAAGGAAGCCTGGATCACATCGGTCAGATCGCTCAAAACATTCGGTCCGATAAGATTCAGCACGACGCCTGCCACCGCAAACAGCAGTGCGATGATGATCGCCGCCAAATACGGACGTATAAACGAAATGAGTTTCCCCATCGCTTTTTTGAAATTCTTCGGTTTTTCCGCTATGCGCGGCCCGGGACCGTGTCCGCCCATAGGACCGGGCCGACGGTGTGCATTGTTAGTTTCCGGCATTTTCGCTCACCTCCCCGTTTCCTTCCAGCTCTTCTTTGGAAAGCTGCGAATATGCGATCTCACGGTATACCTCGCAGTTTTTCATGAGTTCATCATGTGTGCCCTGCCCGACCACTCTGCCTTCATCCAATACAATGATCAGGTCGGCATCGCGGATCGTCCCGATCCGCTGCGCCACGATCAGAGACGTCGCGTCCCCCGTTTCCCGTTTCAGCGCCGTGCGCAGCAAGCGGTCTGTCTTATAATCGAGCGCCGAGAACGAATCGTCAAAAATATAAATTTCAGGCTTTCTGCAGACCGCCCGCGCGATCGCAATACGTTGTTTCTGTCCGCCCGAAACGTTCGTGCCGCCCTGTGCGATATGCGCCCGATAACCGCCTTCCATCTTTTCCACAAATTCCTGACCCTGCGCAATGCGCACGGCATCCTTTACTCCTTCTTCCGTAAATTCCATGCCGTCTTTCGCGCCGTAGGCCACATTGCTCTCTATCGTACCCGAAAACAAGACCGCCCGCTGCGGTACATACCCGATCTTATCATGCAAAGCCCGCAACGTGTAATCTTTTACGTTAACGCCGTCCACCAGGATCTCTCCCTCCGTCGCATCGTAAAAACGCGGCACAAGATTGATCGCCGTAGATTTTCCGCTGCCCGTCGATCCGATAAACGCTACCATCTGCCCCTTTTCCGCCTTAAAAGAAAGATCATGCAGGACATACTCCGAAGCGTCAGGATACTTGAAGGAAACATTACGAAATTCCACCGTGCCGACAGGAGCCCCTTCCGGTGCGGCCGAAAGCGTGCCGTCGGCAATCCCGGATTTCGCATCCAGCACTTCACCGATACGGCGTACCGATACCATCGCACGCGGCAGAATGATAAAGATCATCGCCAGCATCATAAACGCCGCCACGACCTGCATCGCATACCCCGAAAACGCCGACATCTGCGCAAACATCTCATAGCGCTCCGCCCCCGTGGGAAGATCGTTGATCAGATATGCCCCCACCCAATAGATCGCAAGCGTAAGCCCGCTCATGATCATCGTCATCATCGGCATCATGATCGCCATGGCACGCGAAGTAAAGAGCTGCGTTTTGGTAAGCGCCGAATTCGCCTTCTCAAATTTTTTCTGCTGGTACTCTTCCGCATTGTACGCGCGCACGACGCGCACGCCGGTCAGATTCTCGCGCGTAACGCCGTTCAGATTATCCGTCAGCTTCTGAACCAGGCGGAATTTCGGAAACACCGCCAAAAAAATAAACAGAAGCATGATCACCATAACGCCGACTGCGACTGCCGTCGAAACGGACCACTGCCAGTTGCGCGTAAGAATCTTGCAAATCGCCCACACTGCCAAAATCGGTGCTTTGACCATGATCTGCAATCCCATGGAAATAACCATCTGCACCTGCTGGATGTCGTTCGTCGTGCGCGTGATGAGCGACGCCGTCGAAAAACGGTTGATCTCTTCCATCGAAAAGCTTTCCACGCGGTCAAACACCTGACTGCGCAAACGGAAAGATACCGTAGCCGCGATCCGCGCCGCAAAATATCCGACCAGCATCGAACTGACCGCACTTCCCAGCGCGCACCCCAGCATCAAAGCTCCGTTCTTCCAGATCTCCCCGCCTGACGCCGCCCCCGATACAGCAAGTTTTGTGATCTCTTCCATGTAATCGGGCATTGTCAGATCCAGCCAGACCTGCAACACTATGAACCCCACGCCAAGCAGCGCGTAGATCCACTCCTTCCATTTCAAAGTCTTTAAAATTCTAAGCATGAATACCTCTTTGAAATTCTCTTCTTGTTTACTTGCTGCAAATTATAGCACGCCCGCCTTTCTTCTGTCAAATATTTCACATATATTTATATTTAATGTTTGTGAAATTTATGTAAAATGATTGACAACTGCAATCTGAGCGTTTATAATTTAAAAAAAGGAGGCGGGACATTGAAAGAAGAAAAAATCGAACAATTGGCGCGGCTTATTTATTCTGCCATGCCGCAACTTCGGCGCGATTACATCTCACCGCCGCACAAAAATGATGAAAAACTGCCGCGGCACGCGATTTTTTGCCTGCTGATCCTGAAAAAAATGAAAAAAATCAGCATGAGCGAACTTGCCGATCGGCTGGGTGTTTCCAACCAGCAGATGACGCGCATCGTAAACGATCTGGAAAACCGCGGCGCTTTGGCCCGCCAGACAGATGAAAAAAACCGCAGACAGGTCAATGTTTCTCTCTTGCCGAACGGTGAAAACCTGGCAAGGCATTATGCGAAAGAAGCAATGGACATTTTTCGCGAAAAGCTCAGCATATTGAGCGAAGACGAACTGGATTCCCTCTCCTATCATTTGGGAGAATGCATCCGACTGATTCAGAAAACAGAAAAGCAAAAAAATTGAATATTTTCAAAAGCCGCTGCGCCGCCTTGCTCTTTGCAAGGCGGCGCAATTTTCTGCTTTTATTATTTTATTCAATCCGTTCGGGTTTCGTTCCCCGCTTTCTCCTTATTTTTCAACGGAATTTTTCTTTCAAAATTCAAACTTTGTATCGCGCGAGAACAATTTCAATATAATATCCATGCAAAGATTTTTGCCGTCTTTATTGTTCAAAGGCGAATCGGTAAAGCAGATATCGTAGACCGCATCCGTGATCGGAAGTTCCACGCCCAATTTTTCACCCAGCTTTTTCATTGCCGCGGCCGTCATGACGCCTTCGGCAAGTTTTTCGAATTTCTGCCCTTTCACGAGCATTTCCCCATACATGCGATTGTGCGAATGATGCGAAAAGAGCGTCGTCTCGTAATCGCCCAAATGTGCCAATCCGTATGCGGAAAGCTCATTGCCGCCGAGAGCCTTGATCAACCTTGCAACTTCTCTTGCTCCGCGCGACATCAGAGGACCTTTCAGCGTAGAAATGCCGCCGCCGTCCAGCACGCCCGCCGCGATGCCCATCACGTTCTTTGCCGCCGCTCCGATTTCCGTGCCGATGATGTCGTTCCCGTAATAAAAACGGATCAGATCGCTCTTGAAATCGTCTGCCAGCATTTTTTTCAGTTCCACGTTGTAACTGTCGATCACCATGCAATTCGGAATGCCTGCCGTAAAATCCTGGATATGTCCGGGTCCCACCCAGACCGCGATCCGATCTTTCGCAATGCCCGCATCGATCAGGATCTGCGAAAGGCGCTCGCCCGTTTCCACTTCGATCCCCTTCATGCAGAGCACAAAATATTTTTCGGAAACGTCTCCGCAAGCCTTGATCTTCTCGATAAATCCGCGCACCCCCTGCGAACTGATCGAAATAATGATGATTTCCGCGCGCGCCACCGCCTTCGCAAGATCACAGGTCAGAACAATGCTCTTATCCAAAGTAACATATTCGTTCTTGCCGGTATTTTTCAAAACTTCGTACGAATAATCTCCCTCCGGCCCCCATGACCAGACTTCTTTTCCTTTCTTCGTCGCAAGATACCATGCAATAAACGAGCCCCATCTTCCACAGCCCAGCACCGATATTTTATTCAATCCATTCCCCTCCGATTTCCTGTTTTTTGTCAATAAAATTAAAATACGTACCTATGAAATGAAAACTATTTTGCCGTAAACTTAAATTTCTTTCCGTTCAATGAAGGCACGCGAAAGCGTTACATCGTCGGTGTATTCGATCTCCGAACCGATAGGGATCCCTCTGCTGAGCCGCGTAACCTTGATTCCCAGCGGTTTTAAAAGTTTGGCAATATACAGAGCGGTCGCGTCCCCTTCCACATCGGGATTTGTCGCGAGGATCACTTCCTCCACCGGCTCCTTCCCCACGCGGGCAAGAAGCTCGCGGATACGGATATCGTTCGGTCCGATCCCTTCCATCGGGTTGATCACTCCGTGCAGAACATGATAAACGCCCTTGTATTCGTGCAGTTTTTCCAGTGCGATGACATCTTTCGGCTCTTTGACGACGCAGATCACGCGGTGATCGCGTTGCCGGCATATCTCGCACTCTTCATCTTCCGTAAAATTTCCGCATACTTTGCAATAGCGGACTTTCTTTTTTACGTTCAGGATCGCGGCAGCAAATTCCTGCGCCTCGCTCTCCGTCATGTTGATGATCTTATAGGCATACCGTTGGGCAGACTTTTTGCCTACCCCCGGGAGTTTGGAAAACTCGTTGATCAGCCTTCCGATCGGTTCAATGTACACTTGCATTGTTTAAAAAAGGCCTCCCATGCCGCCCATTCCGCCGAACGGGCCCATCTTTTCCTGGTACACTTCGTCCGCTTTTTTATAGCCGTCGTTGATCGCCGCCATGATCAGATCTTCCAGCATCTCGACATCTTCGGGATCGACCACTTTCGGATCCAGTTCGATCCCGTCGATCTTCTTTTTGGCGTTCATGTACACGACCACCGCTTCTCCGCCGCTCGTGCCCACGATCTCCCAGTCTTCCAGGAGTTTTTCCGTTTCCTGCAGCTGTTCCTGCATTTTCTGCGCCTGCTTCATCAGGTTCTGCATGTTTCCGCCGCCCATTCCGCCTTTGAATCCTGCCATATTTTCGTCCTTCCTTTTCAATCAATCTTTTTCCGCGCACGCTGCGCCGTTTATCCTACAAGTTTCCCGTAAACTTTCGTCCGCCGTGAATCTTGCTGCAAAATTTTTATTTTACTTCAATATCCGTATCGGGAAAATCTCGCTTGAGCTGTTCGATCTGCTCTTTTGCAGGATCTGCCTGCTCTCCTTTCTGCCTTACCACAAAATCATGGATCCCGATCGCCTCCAACGCCTGTTGCAGGCTCTTATGGTTTTCCGCGCTGTTCAGCCGCGAAGCGATGATCTCGTTGTCCGTCGTAAGTACAAACGTATTTCCTTCGAACGAAGTCTCCAGATCCTGACACATCGTAAACAGCACGCCGCTCTTTACGTTTTTACGAAGGGAACGCATAAACAGCGCCCCCGCCGCCTTTTTATTTTCCAGCGCATTTGCATTTACCGCCGTTTCGGGTTTGCGTGCGATGCCCGACGAGCGCGGCGCAGAAAAAAGATCTGCAGACGGTTCTTCCGCCATGCGCGGGCGCGCCGCGCGGGGCGGAGCGCTCTCCGCAAACGGAGCCCCCGTCTCTTCCGCCGTTTTCAAAGACGGCTGCGAAACCTGCGGCGCGGAAAATCCGCCGCTTCTCAATTTCGCTTCCAGCGCATCCAGCCGCCGTGCCAAAGACAGCACATCCTGATCTGCCTGCGGCAGACAAGCTTTGGCGATTGCCGTTTCAAACAGAATCCGCGGCGACGTGGAATAGCGAAGATCCGTTTCCACCTGTGCAAAGATCTCGCTCGTGCGAAGGATCTTTCTGCCGTCCGCCGCATCCGCAATGCGCTTGACTTCCGCATACATTTCGGCAGGAAGCCCTAAAAGCTCCTGCGCGTTGCGGCAGGTCTTTGCGATCGTACAACGGTTTAAAAAGGTCAGCATGTCTTTCGCCAGTACGCCGACTCCCTTGCCCGAAGCGATCACCTTTTCCGTTTCGGAAAGAGCCGCGGACACGTCTTCTTTCAAAACGCTCTCGCCCAGCTTTGCCACTTCATAAAAATCTGCCGAGCCCAGCACTTCGCAGACATCCGCGTACGTCAATTTGCCCTTGCTGTACGATATACAGATATCCGCCACCGAAAGGCTGTCGCGCATGCTGCCCGCGCCTGCGCGGGCGATTGCCGAAACCGCTTCGTCCTCGTATTCTTTTCCGATCTCTTTCAAGATCTTTTTCAGATGCTCTTCGATATCTTCCTGCGGGATGAGCTTGAAATCAAACCGCATGCACCTCGATAAAATCGTCGCGGGAAGTTTGTGAGGCTCGGTCGTCGCCAAAATAAATACCGCATGTTTGGGCGGTTCTTCCAACGTCTTTAAAAGCGCATTGAAAGCCGAATCGGAAAGCATGTGAACTTCGTCGATGATGTAAACTTTAAAACGCGCCGCAACGGGCGGATACTGTACCTTTTCGCGCAGATCTCGCATTTCGTTCACGCCGTTGTTGGACGCCGCATCGATCTCGGAAATATCCAGATTGGCAGGGTCCGCCAATGCTTTACACACCTCACATTTTCCGCACGGCGAACCGTGGACGGGATGCAGACAGTTGATCGCCTTGGCAAATATCTTCGCCGTACTCGTCTTACCCGTTCCTCGAGGCCCGCAAAACAAATATGCGTGCCCGATCCTGCCCGTTTCGATCTGATTTTCCAGTATTTTTACGATATGTTCCTGCCGCACCAACCCGTCCAATGTCGACGGGCGAAAGGTACGGTACAAAGCCTGGTATGCCATATTTATCTCCTTACAGGAAAAGCGATCGCTCTTCCCGCTCAAATTCCGATCAGTTTTTCCTCGTTTTTAACAGTTGCAAAACTTTTTTCTTTGCCCTCTGGACCGCATTTTCCGCACTCTTTTCGCTGCGGTTCTCCTTTCGGGCGATCTCGCCGATGCTCAGTCCTTCCATATAATCGGTCAGGGCAGAAAATTCAGCCTGGGTCAGATTTTTCTGCAGCAGAGCCAAAAACTCGCCCCGCTCTTCTCCGCCGATCAGCACCGTTTCGGGATTTTCCTGCGTGATCAGCTCCATACACTGCCCGTCCGCGTCAAAGAGCGGAACGTATGTATTCAAGGCGGAATGTTTTTTCCGCGCCGCGCTCTTGACGGCGCTCAGGATGCGCCGATGGATACACAGATAAGCAAAATTTTTAAAGCTCATGCCGCCGTCCCGATATCCCGTAACGGCGGAATACAAACCGATCATGCCTTCCTGCACCAGATCTTCCGCATCTCCGCCTTCCAGAAAATACCCGCGCGCAATCCCGCGGACTGCATTTTTATACTTTTCGAGAAGTTTTTCCGCCGCCGCACGATCACCTGTCTGCGCCGCCAAAGCCATTGCTTCGTCCGTCATGATCTTTGCCGCACCGCCTCATATGCCGCTATGCCCAGCGCAACCGACGCATTCAGAGAATTGACATTGCCCTTCAACGGCAAAGACAAAATCTTGTCGCACTTTTCGCGCGTGAGCCTGGATATTCCCTTGTCCTCTCCTCCGACAACCAAAGCGATATCTCCGCGCAGATCGGTCGCGTAAATGTTTTCTCCGTCCGCTTCCAGTCCGTAGACCCAATACCCGCTCTTTTTCAGTTCGTCGATGGCAAAATTAATGCCCGGCACGCGCGCCACCGCTATATGATTGGCCGCGCCCTCCGATATCCGAATCACCGCGCCGTTTACCTGTGCGCTCTTGTTTTTGGGGATGATCACTCCGTCCGCACCCGCGCATTCCGCCACGCGCAGAATACTGCCGAGATTGTGCACGTCCTCGATCCCGTCGCAGATCACAACAAATCGCGGTTCCTCTTTCTTGTCCAGAAAGCGATCAAAATCGGCATATTCGTAATCGGAAACATAGGCGATCACTCCCTGATGTCTGCCCGTTTCGCTCTCCCGATCCAGTGCTTTCCCGTCCGCAAACTGCACGCGGATATTTTTTTCGCGCGCCATCGCAAATATGCGCCCCGCAGAATGTTCAGCCCCTTTCTGCATTAAAATTTTATCGACCGTAGCAGAAGTCTTTAAAAGCTCCAGCACGGCATTTCTTCCTTCAATCTTCATTGTTCTCTCCGCCGATCAATTCATCGATGCGGCCGTAATTTCCCGTCAGATACAAATATCCGATGACCGCTTCAAAACCCGTAGAAAGATTGTACTCCGCTACGGACGCATTCTTGCTCTTTGTCGGTTTTTTTGCATTCCTGCCACGCAGAAAAATCTCCTGCTCCTCTGCCGTCAGCTTTTCATAAATACTCTCGATCAGTTTTGCCTGCCCCTTCGCGCTTACCCGCTCGGCCGACAGTTTCTGCAAAACCCCCGTTTTATAGTCGGAAGCAAATACAAGCGATTCCCGCACATACAGAGAATACGCCGCATCCCCGATAAATGCAAGCACAACGGCATTCATTCCCCTCGCCCGCTCCGCAGACATCCTTTCATTGAATTTAACCATAAAATCATTATACCATACCGCGCGGAAAAATTCAATAAATCCGCGGATACTATTTTTAACGCGCGTGCAAACATTTGCGCGCGCAAATCGGCATTTACCCAAAATGATTTAGCCCGTTCATCGCAATACAAAAATATGCAAAACCTTCTTCCATATCGCCGCATGCAGCCTTCAAAAACTCTATTACGGCAATCGTATTTTCTGAAAACGCCGCCATGCCTGCGCATATGCGCAGGCATGGCATGAATATCAATTCAATTTTTTATCGATTCGGAAAAAAAGCCGCCATTTGCAATAAGCAAAGGGCAAAACATCTTCGGAATACAAACTCCAACGATTTGATAAGTCAGCATAAATAAGCGATCGTGCCCTGAAAAATTGCTTCCGCTATTTTATTCTGATATTCATCGGTAATCAGCAGCTGTTCTTCCCTCGCATTGGACAAAAATCCGCACTCCACCAATACGGACGGTGCATCCGTACATTCCAGCATAAAAAAGTCGCCTTTCAGTGCGGAGACATCCCTGCCGCTGAGCGAATTCAGCCGAAATTGAATGCATTCGGCAAAAGCCACCGAATTTTCATCTCCTTCCCGAAAAAACACCTGCCCTCCGTAGCGCGTACGGTCTGCCAAAAAATTATTCTGATGAACGGATATTACAAGGTTCGGCTGCGCTTTCTGAATGATCTCTCGCCGTTTTTCCATATCGCGGCGCTTATAACCTTGCGTCGGTAAGCCGTAAAGCCCCCCTTGGTTTTTTCTCGTCAGAACCACACCAAATCCTGCATCCGCAAACAAAGACTGCAGCTTTTGCACAATTTTTAAGTTTACGTCGCTCTCTTTTACGCCCGAACCCGACCCGAGCACCCCGGGATCGATCCCGCCATGACCTGCGTCCAACACAATACAATACGATGATCTCTGTGCACCCGCATAGCTTACGGCCGAAAGCCCAAGGCACGATAGCAACAAAAAGCAAATCAGAACTGCCGCGGCGGCGATTGCGCCTTTTTTCAACAATATCATACGCTATTGTATGCAAATCGGAGCGGAAAAATGCTTTCCATTTTTCCGCTCCGATTTTCTGACGAAGAAAGTATTCCGTTTTAAAATTTCTGCCCGCTGCATTTGCTTGTAAAGCATAAACTCTTGTCTGCGTATTTTGCCGGGCTATAAGGACGGCAGAGGCATAAAGCCGAAACGCGAAATCAAAAAATCGCGGATCTGTTGAGATTGCAATCGTTTTCCGCGCGGATCGGCCGCAAAAACTTTAACGGACGGGATACAAAATATCGTAATTGACGGGAGTATAAAACAACCTGCGCACTTCATCCCGATCGTGCGTAAAAGAAAGGATCCACATAAGTTTCGTTACGGCAGCTTCCAGCGTCATGTCATAGGTTTCCAATAATCCGAATTTATTTTTCACGCTCTTTCCGACTTCATAGACGCTCATATCGCTTCCTTCGTTTGTTACCTGCGTACACATGACGAGTATTTTGCCGAGCCTCCGCCACTTTTCAATGATCTCCGCAAACCGATAATACGGGGCATCGGGTATTCCTCCCGTACCGAAACTTTCAATGACAACGGCGTCAAACAGACGGAAATAATAATCCAATATATCCGACGGCACACCGGGAATCAGTTTAAAAACTCCCACACGGCTGTCCAGTTTATCATAAAAAATCGGTTTCCCCTGAAGCTTTGTCTGATTGTATCGCAAAATATTTCCGTCGCGGATCACTGCCAGGCACGGATAATTTATGGAAGAAAACGCATTGTAACTCTTTGTGCGCATTTTTTTCGCCCGCGTTCCTGCAATGACTTTCCCGTCGAACACGATGGAAACGCCCGAGGAATCCTCGTCGGCAGCATACAGCAAACTGTCCGCAAGGTTGGTGCGCGCATCCGTGATCTCTAAATCGATCGGTTTTTGCGAACCGGTCAGAACCACAGGTTTGGGACTGTTTTGAATCATATAAGAAAGAACCGCCGCCGTAAATGCCATCGTATCTGTTCCGTGGCAGATCACAAATCCGTCATACTCTTCATAATGCGAGCGGATCGCCCCTGCAATGACCTCCCAGTCGCGCGGACACATGTTCGTGCTGTCCAGATTCATCAGTTGCAGCGTCTGCACTTCGCAAAACTCTCTGCACTGCGGCACATAATTCAAAAGTTCATCCGCCTTTATTTGCGGCGCCAGTCCGTTTTTTCCAAGCCGGCTCACGATCGTCCCGCCCGTAGCAATCAGCAAAATTTTCTTCATAAAAAACCTCATTCCGCAAGAGCCCGTTTTTCAGCTAAAGTATATATCTTCAAAACTCTGCCTTGAATTTCTACCGTACCATTATAACAGATTTTTTTATTTGTGTTTCTTTTTATCATCATTTTTATGCAAATTTTTCTCTCGGTCAGCTGCTTTCTCCCTTTTGGAGGCCAGGAGAATCCGAAAACCCGCCCGATCGGAAAGATCCTGCGTCTTGACGCACCCTCTTTTCAATTTTGCATACAAAAAAATAAAGGGGGCAGGCAAGCTCTCACGGACTTACCCGCCCCCTTATTACGCGTTTTGTTGTCAGGATTTTTTATATCCGCATTTCGGACAAACCCCTTTTTCGTTCAAAGCAATGCCGCACAGCGGGCAGCGCTCGATTTTGTTTTGCGTTTTGAATTCGGCCGAAGCCGCATTCACGCCGCTTGTAAACGTAATTTTTGCTATATTCAATTTGTCTTTTAAAAGATCGTAGACGATCTTGATCATGCCTTCGACCGTCAGCGTCTCTTTTGTAACGACAAGTCTGCAGTCCGGATACGCAGTCGCAAGTTCTGTCTGAAACGCCGGTCCTTTCATGACATTGTTGGGAGCGCCGTTTCGGATCCCTTGTTTCTCGTACACTTCCAAGACGGCAGGCAACAGCGGATCGTCCTCCCGCAAGATGAGCGCATGATCAAAATTTTTCAAGACCGACCATGCTGTTTTCTGTATTTCGTTGCACGGGAAGACCATGTTGACTCCCGGTTCCACAGAATCTTCCACTTCGATCGTTAAAACACCTGTATGTCCGTGCAGATACTGCGCTTCGCCGCGAAACCCGTAAAATCTGTGTGCATACTGCAGATCAAGTTTGGTAATGCTTCTCATAGAATAATTCCTCCTCTTTCTGCGCAAATTTTACCACAAATTTCCTTTCCTGTCTGTGATTTAATCACACTATGCGGCCAACGCCAGGTCTCTCAGACGTTTTTTATCGACGATCATGACTCCTTTTCGAAAAATTTTTACGATTCTTTCATTTGCAAAATATTTGAGCATTCTCGAAACCACTTCCCTCGCAGAGTTCATGTATTTTGCGATCTGTTCTTGCGTGAGAGTGATCAGCTCGTTTCCCGTCCGCATCATCTCATCCCACAAAAAAACCGCAAGACGTCGGTCCACTTTCATAAAATGTATCTGCTGAATGACCCACATCACTTCGGAAAACCGTGTCAGAGCCGTCTCATAGGCAAACATCTTTAAAGCGACATCCTGCGAAGCGATTTCCGCAAACACGGCACCCGAAATCACATAACATTCGCAATCTTCTTCCGCATCCACAAAAACATCAAACGTGATCTGCGGCAGTACACAGGAAGCGGATAACATGCATACGTCTCCCTGATACAGCCGATACAACGTTATATCGCGCCCGCCTTCAGAGAGCATATAAATTCTCAGGCAGCCGCTCACGATAAAAATGACGCCTTTGCAACTTTTGCCGCCGTGAATGCGTTCTCCCCGATGATACGATTGAGAGATCAGATTCGAACAAAATTTGTTTTGAGCACTTTCCGATAGTTTATGCCAAAAAGGCAACGTACTGCAATACGCTTGCTTCATAAGTGTTCTTCCCGTAATTTTACGATTTTTTCTATACAACTTTTAAAATAACAAACCGGTTTTTCAAATTCAAAACAGCCTTTTGACATCACGATCGCGCCGTAAAAAACCGCAACAGGCGCTTTGTTCAAAGAAATCCGAAAATTTGTCCGAAAAGACAGGAGGAAGTCCTGCCAATTTCATATGCAAGCACTCCGCATGCATTCTTTTCAATACAAATTTGTTTCGCGCAATCAATTACAAATCCGCAAAGTATTATAAAACACACTGTGTTTGCGGATATATTTCGGTCCCGCTATTTTTGCTCTTTCTGCAAAAGGTTTTCTCTTGCGCTGGCAAGCATCAGTTTGATGCGGTTTTCCTGGTTAACTTTTGTTGCGGACGGATCATAATCGACCGCTACGATGTTTTCATGCTCGTACATCTGTTTGAGTGTTCGGATCGTGCCCTTCCCCGCAATATGATTGGGAAGGCACCCGAACGGCTGGGCGCATACAATGTTGTCCGTACCCGTTTCCGCCAAGGCAGCCATTTCTGCGGGGATAAGCCAGCCTTCCCCCATCTTTACGCCCTGGTTGATGACCTTATCTGCACATCTGCGCAAATGTTCGAAATCATGCAGAGGTTCAAAGCCGTATTTTTCCGTGATCCGTATGATCTTGACCTGTACATGGTGCAAATATTTATATGCCAGCTTAAACAGGGGTGTTGCCGCGCTCTTTTTATTGTACAATTTTGCATCGTTGATATTATTCACGGCGCAATAGAGCACAAAATCCATCAGTGCAGGCACGACAGGCTCGCACCCTTCCGAATACAGAAAATCTTCCAGATGCGAATTTCCGAGCGGAGAATATTTGACATAGATCTCTCCGACGATGCCGACTTTCACTTTTTTTTCGTTGCTGCGCTTTACCTGCGAAAAGCGTTCCAGCATAGCTTTCGTCCATTTTTTATAGGAACGGTACTTATTTTTATCGATCGCCGTGCGAATGATCTGCAGACAATCTTCCCGCGCTTTGTCCGATGCGCCTTCTTCGAGTTCATACGGTTTGCACTGGTTGTACAAAGACATAAGCGTATCGCCGTAAAAGACGGAAAAAGCAAGTTTTAAAAGCGTTTTCAAGCCCATAGGGAATCCGCTGTCTTTTTCCAGACCCGCAAAATTGAGCGAGATCACGGGCACTTTCGGAAACTCCGCTTTGAGCGCTTTCCGGATCAGCGGAATATAATTGGACGCGCGGCAACCGCCGCCCGACTGTGTGATCATCACAGCCGTGTGTTCCGTATCGTATTTACCGCTCTTCAATGCGTCGATAAACTGTCCCGTTACGCACAGCGCCGGATAACATGTATCGTTATGCACATGTTTCAATCCCTCGTCGATCACCGCGCGTGAATCATTGTGCAGGACCTCGATATCCCAGCCTTCTTTGCGCAGAAAATCCACAATGATCTCAAAATGGAAAGGCAGCATATCCGGGACAAGGATCTTGTGCGTATATTTCATTTCCGGTGTAAATTTAGGGTAATCGTCGCGAAAATCTGCGACCGTATCTTTATTTTCTTTCATCCGACCGCCTCTTCTGTTCTTCTATGGCGGCAAGCATGCTGCGCAGGCGTATCTTTACGACGCCGAGATTGTTGATCTCGTCGATCTTGATCTGCGTATACAGTTTGCCGCGGCTTTCCAGGATCGCCCGCACCTCGTCCGTCGTGATCGCGTCGATCCCGCAACCGAACGATACAAGCTGCACCAGGTTGATGTTCTCATGTTCCGTTACATATTCCGCCGCACGGTACAGGCGCGCATGATAGGTCCATTGATTCAGGACATTGACGAGTACCTGTTTCCCTTTTTCAAATACGCTGTCCTCTGAAAGGACCGCCACATCCAAAGACGTGAGCAATTTTCCGATGCCGTGATTGATTTCCGGATCGATATGATAAGGACGCCCGGCAAGCACGACGACCGCCTTTCCTTGCTGCTGCGCTTTTTCCAGGATCTCCGCGCCCTTTTTACGAATATCCGCATGGTATGCGTTCAGACGGGCAAACCCTTCCTTCAGCCCCTTTGCAATTTCTTTGGATGACAATTTGAAGCGGGCCAAGGCGCGCATCAATGCGCGGACTGTCGTCTTTTCGTCATTCAAATCGAGATACGGCATTATAAAATTATTATCATGGAGCCGTTCGTTGTTCGCCTTCAGGAGTTCGGGATAATACGCAACCACGGGACAATTGTAGTGATTCATCGAATCATGCTCGTCCAGGTTATAACTTTCGCAAGGGAAAAAAATAAAATCCACGCCCTGGTCCAAAAGGCTTTCGATGTGCCCGTGCGTGAGTTTTGCGGGATAGCAGACCGTATCGCTCGCCACCGTATGCTGTCCTTTGAAATACAGTTTACGGGAGGACTGTTCACTCAATACGACTTCAAAGCCGCAGCTTTCGAAAAATCCCGCCCAGAGCGGCAGCTGCTCGTAAAACCCGAGCGCCAACGGAAGCCCTACCCTGCCGCGCCTGCCCTTCGAACCCGACACACTCTGCAGGATGCGTTCATATTTATAACTGTAAATGTCCAGTTCGTCCGAATGCGGTTTCAGCCCCGCACCCTTTTCGCATTTATTGCCCGAAATAAATTTTCTGCCGTCCGAAAACCCGATCACGTTGACATTGCAATGGGACGTACAGCCCTTACAGGTATGGCTTTTGGAAGTATATGTAAAATCTTTGAGTTCTTTTTCGGAGATGATCGTGCTCTCACCGACGATGTTTTCCTTTGCATACAGCGCCGCGCCGAAAGCCCCCATCAGGCCGGCAATACCCGGGCGGACAACCTTTTTACCCGTTTCCAGCTCAAAGCAACGCAGAACCGCGTCATTGAGAAACGTTCCGCCCTGCACGAGAATGTTCTTGCCCAGCTCATCGGGCGTTTTTGCACGGATCACCTTATAAATCGCGTTTTTGACGATGGACGAGGAAAGTCCCGCAGAAATATCTTCCACGCTCGCGCCTTCTTTTTGCGCCTGTTTGACCGAACTGTTCATGAATACAGTACAGCGGCTGCCCAGTTCGACAGGGTGTTTCGCAAAAAGGCCGAGTTTGGAAAACTCGTCGATCCCCATCCCCATCGCCTTTGCAAAGGTCTGGATGAATGATCCGCAGCCCGACGAACATGCTTCGTTCAGCATAATATTATCGATGGCACCGTTCTTTATCTTGAAGCATTTGATGTCCTGCCCGCCGATATCGATGATAAAATCCACCTTCGGATTAAAATGAAGCGCAGCCTTGAAATGCGCCACCGTTTCCACGATCCCGAAATCCGCTTTGAGCGCCGCCTTCAGCATATCCTCGCCGTATCCCGTAACCGCCGCACCGCAAATACGGACACGCCCGCCAGCCAGCGAATAGATTTCGCGCAGACGCTCCAGAACGATATCCAAAGGCTGTCCGTTGTTGGACTGATAATGCTGATACAATAATTTACAGTCGGGCGTGATCAGGACCAGTTTTGTCGTCGTCGAACCGCTGTCTATGCCCAGATAAGCATCTCCCCGATACGTTTTGATGTCGGCAAATTCCAGATCGCTCGCCTTGTGTCTCGCTACAAACTCGTCGTACTCTTCCCTGTCTTTAAACAGCGGTTCGCCCGTTACGATATCGTCGCTCTCCCGCACCGAAGCGATCCTCGAAATGATTTCCGAGAGCGGCATCGCCTTTGCATTTTTTGAATACAGAGCCGCACCGATCGCCATAAAACAGGGTGCATTGTCCGGAAAAACAGCATGTTCGTCGTCCAATCCGAGCGTATCTTTGAACGCTTTGCGAAGTCCCTTTATAAAATACAAAGGCCCGCCCAAAAACAGAACTTTGCCTTTAATGCGCCTGCCCTGCGCCAATCCAGAAACCGTCTGATCCACGACTGCCTGAAAAATGCTCGCGGAAATATCTTCTTTTTTCGCGCCCTGGTTCAAAAGCGGCTGGATATCCGACTTCGCAAAAACGCCGCAACGCGATGCAATCGGATAGACCTTCTCCGCCTGCAAAGACAGTTTGTCCATTTCATCGACGGTAATATTCAGAAGCGTCGCCATCTGATCGATAAACGCGCCCGTACCGCCTGCGCACGAACCGTTCATGCGCTGTTCCGTACCGCCCGTGATAAAGATGATCTTGGCATCCTCGCCGCCCAGCTCCACCGCCGCGTCGGCGTCGGGATAGTATTTCCGTATGGCCGTAAATGCCGCCTGCACTTCCTGCACAAAAGAGATGTGCGCGCGCTCGGCAAGCCCCAGTCCCGCCGAACCCGTTATACTCACCTGAAACTCCCCTTTGCCAAACTTTTCTTCCACGATGGATAGCTGGTTCAGCACACATTCCTTCACGCGCGCAAAGTGCCGTTCATAACTCGTATATAAAATTTCGTACGTTTCAGAAAGGACGCAGACTTTAACCGTCGTCGAGCCCACGTCAATTCCCATAAATTTCGCCATAACCGCTTACTCTCTTTCAAGAAAATTGTAAAGTAAAAAAACAATGATCGCAAATAGTCTGTGATTTGTTTTATTTTAGCACAAATTCGGGAAAATTTCAATAATTCCAAGCCGTTTATTCCCATACAATTTCAGGCAGTTTTTCTTGTTTTGAGAGATACTTCATACAAACAGTTCAGTTTTTCCGCTTGATGTTTTCCGAGCAATGCAGCCGTTTTTTATTAAAGCAACGAAAAAATCCGCGGCCCGAAAACAATTTTGCGAGCCGCGGATTTTTCCGCAATGCGGTCATTTGCAAAGACAAGTATTCATTCTGAAATACGATCAAATAAAGGACGAAAAACAAAATTCGCCCTTTTTAAGACTGATTTTAAACGTCCTTTCAACAAACCATTGCAAAAGAATTTATTTTTTTGAAACCTTACGCGCACTGTATTTTCGCCTTGTGGCGTCTCCGCCGCGGATATGCCGCTCTGCCAGATTTTTTTGAAGCACCTGCCGCACTTCTCCCCAGAGCAGAAGATCAATTTCTTTCAGGCGTTCCGTAACGTCTTTATGTACGGTCGATTTGCTGATGTTAAAATGTTTTGCACAATCGCGCACCGTCGCTCCCGTCTTTAAAATGTATTCCGCACATTGGCGTGCGCGGCGCTCCATATACTCCCACACTCTTTTATACCCCCGCTTCCTGTTATCGCAGTGGTATATTCTATGTCGCTTTTTGACGGTTTATGACGCTTTTATCCGAAATACCGTCAAATCGCAAACATGTACGGAATGCTCATCGGGATGCGAGATCCGCTTTCCTTCTCAGTTTTCCCCTGTTTTGATTGGCAAGACCTCACGCGGCTGCACCTTGCGCTTACACATCGCCCGTTACAGGAAATGATACGTTCAGAAATTTGTAAAGCATCCTCTCCGATACAGTGATGACCTTGAACGGAATAAATGCATAACGGCTCCCCGAATCAGTATTTGCCTGCTTCTCATACAGAAAGGCAGCCCCTTCCATGACTATCGCATGGAAGGGGCTGCCTTCTCCGAAACAACTCGTCTGCGGATAAAAGAATGTACGTTGACCTGTTTATAAGACAAGGTTTCCCTGCTGGTTTACATTCACCCGATCGGATTTGGCACTGTCAGAAATTGCGCTGCCCGATCCTGAGTGAGTTTTTATTCACCAAATAACGGGTGTTACGCCATCCGTATCATAGTGCCAGTAATTGCCGCTGCCCGGATCCGTTTCGCTGTAGAAATATATTGTTGCACCCGTCAAACTCGTATTTCCCGAACTGATCTCTATGAGATCCCAATCGGACTGCGATCCGCCATAGTATACTTGTTTCAGAGCACTGTCGGAAGAAAAGGCAGATGACGTGATATGGATCACGGTTTTCGGAATAACGATCGTCTTGAGTGCGCTGCATCCTGAAAAAGCCCCTGACGCTATACTTGTAACCCCTTCCGGGATCACCATGCTCGTTAAACTTTTACAGTTTTCAAAAGCCCTTTCGCCGATACTCCTAACCGTATCCGGAATGACAACATTATTTAACCGCGTACACTGACGGAATGCGCTCCCTCCTATGGCCACCAAATTTTTACTTAAAACAACGTTATTCAGATACTCACATGCATAAAATGCATTGTCTCCGATGTTCAGCACGCTGTCCGGCATAACGACGCTGGTGAGGTTATCATAATCATTGAAGCCATTTCCTAAACTGACGACTCCTTCGGGAACGACCAAATCGGTAACAAGTGTTCCGCCAAGGAATAAATTTTTTCCGCCCGATAAAAGAGCCCCTTGTTCTATGTAGATTGCACAGAACGATGCCAGATCGCTGATATGTATATTTTGCAGTGCGGAACAACCCGTAAAAGCCCCTTCGCCGATTCTTGTAAGCGACGAAGGAAGATAAATATCCGTAATTCTGCTCAGATTTGCAAACGCCGACGGAGCTATGTAGGTAAGGCCTTCTGAAAGAATGATCGTTTTCAGCGAAGAAGGAATATTATTCGTTGAAAAATAATTTCCGATCGTCTGATCTGCAATGGGCAACGTCAAAGAAATGAGGGATTGACAATTTATAAACGCCATATCTTTAATTTCTGTTACACAATCCGGCACGACAAGCTCCGTTACCAAAGTATCCGTAACTCCTGTAATGACACAATAATCCTTTCCTGCAATAAAGGAGAAAGGCTCCAGATCTTTTCGCAGCGAATATCTTGCTTCATACACCGTATTTTCTGCAGGCATGGTAAAACTGTATGAAGCGTCCTGCGAAACAAGGCTATCGCCGCTATACCAACCTGTAAAATCATAAACAGGATAGGATTCGGCAGTAATCGTAACTTTTCCGCCATAAGCATAACTGCCGCTTCCTTTTAACTGTCCGTAGTCGCCGACGCATTCCAAAGTCAACTCATATGCAATAGGAGTATAAATCGCCTCAACCGTCCTATCGCCGACAACCAGCGTGTATTCCTCCCATTGTCCGATATAACCGGTTTTTGCGGGTACGGCAGGTTCTGCGACGGATGTATTGTCCGCAGTATACGCAACTGTTTCGACAAGAACACCGTCTGCGACAAACGCGACAGTATACTCTTCTGCATCTGTCCCGCTTTGAGCGCCGATATTTGCGATCTTCTGCCAGACTCCATCAACTTTATTGTAAATATCATTGGTTACGGAATCAAAGTAGAAGTCTCCGTCTTTCCCCCGGTTGGGTTCAGGAGCCGTAGTTCCGGTCAGCCATGTCGCACCGTCTTGCCCGTCTTGCCCGTCTTGCCCGTCCTGGCCAGCTTCACCGGCATCTCCTTTCTCGCCTTTGAGCCCTTGCTCACCTTGTGCACCGGTCGCACCTTTAATATTTGCAATGGCTGATCCCCAGCCGTCTTCGGTCTTTTGATAAATGTCGCAGGTTGAAGTATCCAAATAAAGATCCCCGACATTGCCCCGGGCTGAATCAGGAATTCCGTCGCCCGTCAGCCAAACCGAACCGTCTTTTCCGTCTTTTCCATCTTTTCCGACGATCACACCCAAATTCTTTTCTGCACTGCTATCTGTCAAAACTACGATCAGTTCGCCTTGCTCATTGATCGTGATCGAAGAAATGCCAACGCCGTCTTTCCCGGACGCACCGTCTTCTCCCTGTGCACCGTCTTTGCCCACAACTTTACCTGCATTGATCGAAGTACTTCCGTCCGTTAATGTGATGATCAGTTCGCCGTTTTCGTTGATCGAAGCATTTTGAATCCCTATGCCTTGATCCCCCTGCGGCCCCTGCGCGCCTTCTTCACCTTTTTCACCGATAACATTTCCTACATTTACATCCGTACCATTATCCAACGAAATAACGAGCTCGCCTTTGTCATTTATGACTGCCCCCTGTATTCCAACGCCTTGTATGCCCTGTTCGCCCTGCTCTCCGGTTTCGCCTTTTTCTCCTGTAACTTTGCCGGCATTTACCGTCGTTTCGTTCGTCAAAGTAATCACAAGTTCACCGTTTTCGTTGATGGCCACACTTTGTATGCCGATGCCTTGAACCCCTTGTTGGCCCTGAGCACCTTCCGCTGCAATACCAGTATCGACCTGGCCGATCCACCAATTCCCGTTTTCACCAATAAAAGGCGTTAATCCGTCTTCACCTTGAGGGCCCTGTTCACCCTGTTCGCCCTGGGGGCCCTGTTCACCCTGTTCGCCTTGGGGGCCCTGTTCACCCTGCTCGCCCTGAGGGCCCTGTTCGCCTTGCTCGCCCTGAGGGCCCTGTTCACCTTGCTCGCCTTTGGGGCCTTGTTCACCGACAAGCGAAGTAAGCCACTCGGCCAAAGTGCCGTCAAATCCATTTTCTACTGCCAACTGATACGCCGACTTGCCGTCCTCGCCCGTACTTCCGGGAGCACCGACCAGAGTAGCAAGCCACTGATCCACTGTTCCTTGATAGCCGTTTTCTACCGCCAATTCATAGGCCGATTTTCCGTCTGCGCCGGAGCTGCCGTTTTCGCCAACAAGAGACAGCAGCCACTCCGCCTCAGTTCCCGTATAACCGTCTTCTACCGCCAATTCATAGGCGGACTTACCTTCCGCACCGCGTTCACCTTGTTTCACGTTTACTGCGAAAACTATTGAGAGCACGATCGCCAGCAAGGCAACAAGAAAACAAGTTGCCACAGCTATCAATAATTTCTTGTTTGATATCATATTTCCGTCAATATTTTGTCTCATAACTTCCTCCGATCATTTACTGGTGTTGTGTATTTGCACAAATCAAAACGGCTGCGGTAACACATGACAAAGCGATCTCTCCGATCACCCTCCCCCTTCTTTTTTTATGCATTACTTTCCTCCTTTTTATTAAAAATCTTACTTATAGTTTAATCTTTTGCCTTTAATTTGACAAGGTTTCACATGACAGATCTTGTCAGTTCTGTTCACTCTGTAACGATATTCATTCTTGTTTCCGAAAGCTGCATAGGCATCCCTATACGAGAGCATATGCACACACAAAAAAACGCTATCTCTCAAAGATAACGGTAACCGTTCGGCAATCAAACATTCTGAACATATTTTGTAAAAAAGAACTGCGACTGCCGATGAATTTGTCAGATGTCAAAAAAGGGGTAATTTTTATGTTTTGACAGCCATTCATAGCAACAACGCCGTCTTTGATATTCCATGCACCCGTTGTTCCCGTTACGGTGATTGCATTATATCACAATTTTTTACGTTTTTGTTCAGCCTTGTTCGCGAAATGACCCGCATTATTTGCTCAATTTGCCGCACTTTAGGCTGAATCGCTTCTATACGCCTTTCGTTTCGGATGCATAAAACACGTTTTTTCTGAAGAAACTCAAAAAGACGCTTTGCTGCAAATGCCCCTTAACTTAGACGGTTCATTCATTATGCGTACACTGCGATCCTGCCGTTCTCCGTTGTTGCATGCAAACTTTTAAAAATCAAACTCTCAGACAGCGTGCCGTCCGACACGTCTGCTTTTCCTGCATTTACTCCCATGCAGTTTTTCGTCTGACGGCCGATAAACCGACAGCCGCCGCGGCAGAAAAATTTTTTCTTTTCACAGCCAAAAATAAAAGGCGGAGAGCTTACGCTTTCCGCCTTCCTGTTTGATATATTCAATATTCCAAATAAACTCTGTTCCTTCACTGCTCTCTGTGTATTGTAAATTTACCGCTGTTGAAATGATTTGCATAAACGTGCAACGTCGATTTTTTTCGAATGTTTTCCTCGCATCGTATGCGTTCTGTACACACTTAATTTTCCATGCTCTCTTTACGGCCGTAAATCCCTTTCGGTTTAAGGATTCATCCAAAATGTCGTAAAAACGCATACACGTACGGAATGATCATCGGGATGCGAGATCGGTTTCTTTCTCAGTTTTCTCCTGTTTCGTTTGGCAAGACTTCGCGCGCCTCTTTCCCTTCATAAACGCGGACCTGGTTGTGTATGCGGATAAACTCAGATTTTCGAGCCTCGATGTCCGGTACATTTTCGCCGGCTAAGCTTTGTACGATATCTTCCGTTAATTTCTCCAGCTTGCATTTATTTTCTTCATACAATTTTTTTTGTTCGAGCTTTTCGCGATACACCTCCTTGCTTTCCGTATCGACCTGAACGGTACCGTCTTTTTTTATAAGGAACCATACATCCTCTTTTTCAAACCCGACGACCTGCTCAAATCCATCGGCGTCAGGACGAATATCCTCTTGTTTAGCGACGTCGGAAAACGAAACAGCCTTTCCGTTCTCATCAAATTTTACAAACATTATAAGTACCTCCTTACAAGAATCGAATTGACTGTAAACCTGCCGTCCTGCCCATTGAAACTCGTACCGGAAACCGTGATTTTCGCAGTGGAAGCGTTCGATTGCAAGACTGCTACGGCAGTTTGTTTGGACAAAGAACTGTTGATACCGACCAGGACAAACGAACCGATTTCGCTTCCGTCCACACGGTGCGCCACGGAATACTTATACTCCAATGCATTCAAATCCGACCAGGTATAACTTACAAAAACATAATCTTCGTTCAAAACTTTAAAATTTGCGACCGTTGTACCGCTTTGAGTCGTATTTGTGATCGTTACAGACGTATTGGAAACCACATATTCTGCTATACCGTCCCGAAAAATATTTCTCCAATTGTTTGACGTTATTCCGTTCACGGTCAAAGCAGCGCTGTCCAAAATAAAAATTTGTGCCGTTGTACCGGAAACGGTAATCGTCCCCGAACAATTTATAAAATAATATTTTCCCGAAGCGGATACGCTGCCCGATAAAGTACAGCCGATATACGTTTTCCCTGCCTGAACGGACGAAACCGATTTACCGATGATCAAATGGCTCTCATTGTTGATCTGCAAAGCATTTTTTATGGTATCTTCCGAAGACAGCGCCCCGATATTGCTGCGCGCCTGCTGCTGATTTGCCGACGATAGGCTCTGTGCACTGAAGCGCACCACATCCGCAAGCTCTGTTTTTGCCGCGTAAGTATCAAAGATGACATTCCCTTTACCGTCCTGCTCGGCCTGCACGGCCGCTTGTGCAGAATCGGCAAAGGAAGCCTTTCCGACTTTTGTCGCACCGCTGACGATATTATCGACATCCTCTTTCTGTGCAAAATCGCCGCCGACGATCTGCTGCGCTTCCTCTAAAGCATCCTGCGCCGCTTTGGCAGAATTCGCGGAATTTTCCGCGCTTCTTGAGGCGTTGGCCGCAAGAGCCGTACATTGATCCCGATCGTTTTTCGCCGATTCGGCATCTCTTGCGGCGGATATCATAGCGGAATTTGCCTGTGCAGCACTTTCCGATGCCGCAGCCGCCGAACTTTCGGCCGCAGATCTGTCTTCCGCCGCCTGCGCAGCCAGTTCGAACACATCATCAAAACGGCAGATTTCTTCCCAGCTGTCCGAAGCAAGTTTTCCCGATTCATCGTATGGCGGCTGCGTATTTCCGTCGACCAGCGAACGCACAAAACTTCCGTGCTCATATGCGTCCGGACAATAAACGATTTCCCGAAGCGAATAAGCAAAAGCAGAACTGAAGCCGAACAGAGCGCGTGCAGCGTACGCAGAATTGTGAAGTTCCGACATGATCTGCGAAATCACTGCCAGGATCTTATCATACGAGTCATTTTCTGAACCGTCGGGCAGTTCCCCCGCCACACCCTGATCGACCGTAAACATTACATCCCGCAAAGCGGTTATTCCCTGCCCGTAACTGCAGAAAAACTGCGCGATTACCTGCCCGTAGCGCGACGTTACCAATGCCGGTATATTCGTTCTCCAGCCGTATAAGGTACCCTCTTGCGCAGTCAGGATCCCTTCCACCGGCCCGATAAACTGCATATAATATTTTTGTGTACTCTCTCCCGTAGGCAGACAAAACGCAACGGATAGCTGTGCGTTTTCGGCAACGGGCGCTACGACCGTGATCGTATTCGCATCCGCTGAGCCCTGCCGTATATGTTCCGGAATACAACGCGTAGATCTTCCGGAATGATCGAAAAAATAAATCATGTATAATTTTCCTCCTTTACTCCCGCACGATGATCGCCCGCCCTTCACCCTGCCCTTTCATTATATTGACCGATCTGCGCCGAAGCAAGACTGGATGACAATATTTTATTGCATTGCTCCGTTCCTTTTACAGTTCCACCGTTTTGCGAAAACAGATATAATCTCGGTAGAAAAGTGGATGCATCGTGCGTAATACAGCCGCAAATCAGCCGCTCTCCTCCCAAAATCAAAAACGACGAGAAAAGGATTGAAGAAGACAGAAAACGAGCAGGCAGACGAAAATTTTTCGTCTGCCTGCTCGTTTTCATCTGTATGTTTTATTTTTCCGAATCCTTATTTTCCGATCCCTTCGCGCCGCCGTCATCGGCAGGATCGGTATTTTGCAAAGTATTTTCGTCCGACCCGTCAACGTCCGAACCCGAATTTTTCACAGGATCATCCGAATGAATTTGCTCCGCCGCTTGCGCAGGCACTTCCTGTAGTGCCGCATCTGCCGTCTGCACGGGATCCGTCGGATCCTGTGCTTGCGAAACGGTTTGCTTTTTGAAGATTTTTTGTTTAAACAAGCTCCATATAGAAGAAAATTCGATCTGACGGAAACAAATACCCCGTAAAATATCAAAGCTGACCTGTCTTGTCTTTTTAAAGAACATGGGAGCCAGAATGCAGACAAAAAACTCGGAAACGATCGTTGCAAACGCCGCACCGCTGGCTTCGAATCTCGGTATCAGCAGCGCGTTCATCCCTGCATTGAGAAGAACTGTCATGACGGCAAAAATCATGATAAATTTCTGCTTTTCTTCACAGATCAGCTGCGCACTGCGTACTGTGCCGAGATATGCAAAAGCGATATTCCACGTCAGAAGCATTGTGGGAATGACGGACGGAATATAACTTTCGCCATAGAAAAACGGGATAAAGAAAGGCGCAATCACATCGATGGCGACCGATGCCGCCGTACTGATCCAGAAAACCATACAATACAGTTGTCTGGCCCTGAGTCTGTAAAGTTCCGGATTCGCTTTATCCCCATGCGCCTCATAGATCAACGGTGTGAAAGAAGTGATGATCGCCGCAATCACAAATACCCACGCATGGCTGATCGTGTAAGCGACATTATAGTAGCCGACGCTTTCGGTTGAACCGAGCATCGCCTTGAGCATGATTTTATCCAGCGAAGAATATAAGACGGAAATTGTTCCGGAAACGACAAAGGGCAAACTCTGCCGGAGCAAAATTTTTGCGACGGACAAGGAGAATTTCCACCGCGCGCCTTTGTGTATGACATAAGTAAAAATCATGCAAATTGCGACCACGGCACTGTCGAGCGTTGTAGAAAACGCAAACCAAAGGATGCTTTTGCCTGCGACAAGCAGATACACTTTGTATAGCTGCATCAAAATGTATGCAACCAGGGAAATGATCGTGGGATATTTTGATTCCAGCCTTGACTGGTAATAATATGTGATATGATCGAACGATGCCAGAACCAGCGTTCCCGACTGCAGCAACGCACAAAACCACATGATCGTATCGTTGCGATTGAGGACTACGACCGTACCGAAAACCGCAAAATAGGCGACAGCGGACGAAATAAGCTGCAGCGTTATAGCTGTTCCGATGATCTGACCGCTCTTTTCCCGATCGGCGATCAATTCTTTCACGATAATATTGTTTAACCCGAGATTGGACAGCGCCGTAAAGACGGTAATGATGGTCGTAACATATCCGATGATGCCGTAATTGCTCGGGCCGAGATATTTTGCCGTCAGGATACTGATTACAAACCCTACCAGCGATTTAATGATCTGTCCGCCGATAATCCAGGATGTATTTTTTAAAAATTTATTTTTCATTGTTTTCAGAAACGCCGAATGATTCACCGGCAAACAGCCGCCCTTTCAACGGCGTTCATCTGCCATACTGTTGTTGCCTTCCGTTCCGTGTCCGCGGCAGCAATTTTTTATTCCTGCCCGATAACAATTCCATTTTCTAAAACAGGCCAAACGCGCCGCCGAAAATTATTGCGGGCGCTCGGGCTCCCACCCGTCATCTTTCGGGCTTTTCCTCCAGAAATTTTGCAGGATCTTTGCTTCGGAACAAATGCCGTGTTCGATTTTTATATCTTTTTTTTCGATCAGCCTTTCATACAGCATCCGAAGCCGCTTTGCCGCGACGTCTGCGTTCCATTCTTCCGCGATCGTATCATAAGCGGCTTGTCCGATCTTCTTTCGCAATGCGCCGTCGTTTACGAGCCGCTTTACAATGCCGTACATCTCATCCGTATCTTTGTAATTGTAAATAAACCCGTTTACGCCGTCATCTACCAAAAACGGAACCGAACCGATCGCATGACATGCGACCACCGCACAGGCGCTGTTCATTGCTTCATTCAGCACGGCGCCCCAGCCCTCATTAAAATCGCTCGTAAAAAGAAATATGTCCGCATTTTCCATGTATTGGCGCACTTGTTCGGGGTGCATGGCCCCGTGCAGAAAAACATAGCCGTTCAGCCCCGCTTTTTCAGCCATCTCCGCCACAGAATCCTGCATCGGGCCTGAACCGATCATATCCAGCTGAAACGCAAAGCCGTCGTTTTTGAGCCGCTCGGAGATCTTGACCGCAATTTCCGGATATTTCCAATCCAAAAAGCGCCCTGCCCACAGGATCTTTACTTTGCCTTTCTGACTTTTCCCCGCCAAAAGCTGATCGACATCATACTTCACCGTTTCGGGAAAATATCCCCACTTAAAACATTTACCTTTAAAATTATGATAGATACTGCAATCGTAAGCCGTGTAAGCGCTCGCGCAGAGCATGTATACTTTGAAAAAATTAAAATATTTTCTGTGCAGAAGATTGCTGAGAAAATGATGCAGATCGAGATACGGACGGATGTCCCCGTCGCCCGTTTTAAACCACCTTTCGCTGTACAAAAAGACGGGTTTGTTTCGCAAAACACGAAGCCGAAGCCATTTCATGGGGCACGAGCCCGCAACGACAAGATCGGCTTCCCCGATCAGCTTCATGGCCTTTCGGAATTGCACTTTACTTTCATAAGCCCGCACGATCCAAGGAGCAGCGGTATTCATGTCTTGCCACCCGCCCTGCATACGATCGCCTTCCATCGGTTCGCTCGCTATGAAAGTATAATCGGTATCGGGAAGCGCCGCCAGTGCGCGCGATAAATAAAGCTGATGATGATTCATATAATTGGAACAAAAGACGATTTTCATCTGCGCGACTCCTGAATTTTACTGTCCGCCGATCCAGTTTTTGAAGGCTCAAACAGCGGCTTTTGCACCGTCCCCGAAGAATATACTTCATTCAGTTTCGCCGTCATTCCGTTTAAAAGAAAAAACAACAGCAACATCAGCGGGACTCCGTCCAAAATCGTCTCGATCATACAGTTGATCATGATCGAAACATACTCGGAAAGCAAAATATACCGCAGGGAAACGGGCACTTTTTTATTTTTAAACAACTTCACTATATTCACAAAAGTCATGACTGTATAAGCTAAATATAGCAGTCCGACGAGGATCCCCGCGTTCTGTATGATATCCAGCCAAAGATTGTGCGCATAGTTTCCGCATAACTGCCGAAACTCGGCACCGCCGAACGGGTATTGAAACATATATGCTAACGTTCTGTACCAATAGGTAAACCGCGGATCCAGCCCGCTGCTCTCATCCCGATTAAAAAGAGGTGAGTTCAATATCTTTTCGCGTATTCCGAAAATATTGAAAATAAAGACGATCAGCAGCACAAAAAACGCGGCAACCAAGAAAAGAAACACATATTTGAGTTTATGCGGCGTTTTTCTGTTTTCTGCAATAAAAACGATCAGAATCGTCAGAAACGATAACGCGGGCAAGAGTAAACCTGTTCTCGTTGCCGTCGCCATGGAGTTAAGAATGGTAGCGGCAAACAGAAATACCGCCAAAATCTTAATCAGCTTTCCGCGCATAACAAACAAAGCGGGAAAAAATAAGGCGACTCCCATCGTAAAAAATACATTTTGCTGCGTAGCCGCCAGATAACTCCCCGTCCAGATATCGATCGGGTTGCGTCCTTGCGTAGAAAAGTCATGATTAATCAGATTTATAAAACCATGCAAAAACATCCCCAAAGCGACGACAAGGATCAAAACAATCATTTTCCTTGTGCCTTCACTTCCCATCTGACGGCCGATCCCATACATCGCCAGTACGCCGACTGTCCATTGCAGAACAACGGACCATGTAATACCATAATTAAACGAATAAAAAATAGTATACAAAAGGAAAGTGATCATCAGCAGGAAAAATTCCGCATTGAAAACGATCGGGGTATTTTTCTGCACCAAACGGACCAGCCACAGCACCGCAAGGATCACAATATATTCGGATTGCTGTCCCAAAAAACGAAAGGCAAACAAAAACAAGACGAGAAACATCAAAATCTCGATCACGGAAAAATGATTCTCTTTTTTGATAAGTTCCCTCATCGTGCTCATTTTTTCTACCTGCCTGTTACTGCTGTTTATCTTCCCAGGATCTGTTCATAAAGATCGATATAATTTCTGCCCATCTGCTCTTTCGAATACATGCTTTTCGCTTCCCGGGCAAACTCGCCGCTATTTTCCCTTATTTTCTCAAGCTTTGGCAGCGCGTACAAAACCCCTTTGTAATCTCCCTGCTCCAGAACGACCCCGTTCTCCTCGGTAAGCATTTCCGCCGCGCCTCCGGTCCTGTAACAAACGACGGGAGCGCCGCAAGCCAAAGCTTCCAGATTTACGGTGGGGAAATTATCTTCGTATGTTAAATTGACAAAGGCATACGCCCTGCTGTAGAGTTCTGCCAGCTGATTCTGATTTTCCGTACGGCAGATCCCGATAACGTTTTCGGGCAGGAGCTTTTTCTGCTCCTGTGAAACGCCGACAAGCACCAACCGATAGGGATCGTCCAGAATTTCAGCCAATTTCAAAAAATCGGAAAATCCTTTGCGTTCCGTAAAAGGCGCAGCCACTCCCAGCAGGATCTTTTTGGAAAAATCGATTGTATCCTCACAAGTATGCGCATCCGTCGGCGAAAAAATTTCCGTATTGATGCCGTTTCGGATGACCCTGATCTCATATTCTTTTAAAAACGATTGCTCCGCCAACTCTTTCAGCCAGTCGCTCGGCGTTACAAGCGTCATATCTTTCACACCCGTAAAAGCCTTCTTTTTTATTCGGAACAGCTTGCGCGTGCAGTCCAACGGCGCAATCATGCCTGCGCTTTTCAGATCCGGACAACTCCCGCAACCTGTCTTCCAGCGCTCGCAGCCCGATCTTTCAAAATAAAAACATCCGCCCGTAAACGCCCAGCAGTCATGCAGAGTCCATACGGTTTTCAGGTTCTCCTTTTTAATGTAACGAAACAAAAGCCGATAATTGAGTGCGTGGCTGTGTATGTTGTGCAAATGCAGAAGATCGGGAGAAAATTTTTTCAGCGCACGGATCATTTTTTTTGTCGAAAAATACGAACCCCACTCGTCCAAACCTAAGTACATGGACAGAAATTTATGCACACGGTAGCCGAATTTTGAGTGAATACGCTTTACATAAGGCGCATTCCCGTATTTATGACTGACAAAGGCGATCCGTTCGTTATCTTTGTCAAGAACCGAAAAAATATCAAGCATGATTTTGCCGGTGCTGCCGTTGTCGCAAATATTGATCTGTGCTATCTTCATTCTTCACTCCGTTTCCGCCAGAAAATCGAGTATCTTTTTTGCCTGTACGGTACTGCATTTTTTTGTCAAAACAAATTCTTGTCCCCGCTTCGCTTTTTCCTTCAGTTTTTCGTAATCGCTCTGCAGGATCGCGGATACGGAGTTTTGTATTTGTTCGACTGTCTCGCCTTGAATATAATTGAGATACTCGTCATATTCGTCCGGTATGCCGTCGAGCTTGTACATCAGCACGGGCTTTCCTGCCGCCAGATATTCCATTGTCTTGGACGGAAAACTGTATTTTACGTATTCGCCCCGATTCGGGCGCGGATTGACAAGAAAATCTGCCTGTGCCTGCAGCTTGGAAACCTCATCTTTTGTAAGATAGCCGAGGCATTTTATGCGCGCATCTTTGTCTGCAAGGGCGCGGATACTTTCAGGCGCATTTCCGCAAAGCCAAAGTTCGATGTCTTTGTCTGAGATGCGGGAAAACGCCTGCGCAAACTCCTCCACGCAGAATTCGCGCAAAAAAGACCCGGCGTACATAAAAACGCGTTTTTCCTTCTTTTCGGAGGCATTTTCACTTGAATACGGTGTATCGGGTGCGATCCCCTCCACAACGATGTAAGGTTTTTTCTCTGTCCGCATCGGAAAGCGCATTGCGTCCGTCAGATAAACAAACTTATCGATGTCCTGCGCTTGCTTTAAGATCATATCCGAATGGATGAGGCGGACTTTCCGCATGATCCCCTTTTTCGGGAGAAGCCCGTACTTTCCCGGAAGATCGGTTACGATCACGCACGTCTGCGTATCGGGAAATTTTCTGCGGATCTTGTTTGCCGCCTTCAGATAAGGACGGTATAAAGTATAAATGAGGATGCAGATCTTGTCGCCGCGGTTTTGAGAAATATATTTTTTCATTTCGCGGTAAGCGTTGACACAGCGGTTTCTCTGCTTTAAAAACGGAAGATTCCAGCACGCCAGATTGACATCGTTCGCATTGTTTCTTGCCGTAAAATTCCCCGACGAAAAATGCAGCTGATCGTATCCTTTTTTGAATACTCCGAACGGATAACTGTTTACGATATGCAGATCATCCGCTTTGAGATTATTGACCAATCCCGACAGCAGCATTTTCTGAAAAGTATTGACCGCATTCGGCATGGAACCGTGTATTTTTTGTTTGAATTCGGCTTCTTTTTCCGGCTCATACATGAGCGAAAGGAACAAAAGTTTCATACGTTACTCCGTTTTCTCCGCAATTCAGTCTGCGGTCAGATGTTGCAGCAGGGACAGATAATCTTTCACATAACGGCTCTTTTTATATTTTTCGTGTACCGCCGCCACGTCGACCGTGCTTGCGCAGCCTTTTCTGATGGCTTCGCAAACGGATTCCAGATCGCGTTTATCCAAAACGATACCGTTTTCGCCCACAATTTCAGGGCCGCCTCCCGTTTTGGAAAAGCAAACGACGGGAGTGCCGCAGCAAAGCGATTCGATATTGACCGTGGGATAATTGTCGCAGAGCGTAGGGTTGAAAAACACGGACGCCGCCGAATACAACTGTGCCAGTTCTTTCTGATCGAACGTTCTGACGATCCCCACAATCCCTTCGGGAAGAGATTCCAGCTGTTTTTCCGAAAGACCTACCATCACGATCTGATATTCTTTACCCAATGCGGAGGGAAGCTGCAGAAAATAGTCCAGGCCTTTGCTAGTTCCCCAGACATACGATACGCCGAGCACGATTTTTTTATTCGGATCGATCCCGTATTTTTTTAAAACATCGGAGGGCGTCGGTTTAAAAATTTCCGTATCTACGCTGTTATTGATCACGACGGTGCGCTTTTCTCTCAAAAACGAACGCCCCGTCTCCTCTTTCAGCCACTCGCTCGGCGTTACCAACGTCAGCTCCTTTTTTCCGCAGAACCAACGTTTTTTCAGCTCGAATTGTTTTTTGGAATGATCGATCAGCCAGCTTTTCGGATACGTGCGTATAAATTTGCACTTTTCACAGTGTGTTTCCCATTTATAACAACCGTTTCCGTTATAATATGCGCAATGTCCCGTAAAAGCCCAAGCATCGTGCAGCGTCCACACGACCTTGATCCGAGTATTGTTCAGATACGCAAAAAGGCGCCTGTAATCCAGATAATAACCATGGATGTTGTGCAAATGCACCACATCCGGATCAAAATCCCGCAAAAAACGGATAATTCTGTCCGTTGATAATTTTCCCGTCAGTCCGTGCCTGTCGAAAAGGCGGGTCATCCCGATATGCCAACACAAACCCGCTTTCGACTGACAACACAAAACGTCTTTTTCAGGCACTCTTTTTATCGGCTGTCTTCCGCAGATCACTTTAACGTCATGTCCTGCCGCTTTATAACCTTCGTACAGATCGGCGACGATTTTCCCTGTGCTTCCGATGCCGCATACAGAATTGATCAGAACGATTTTCATACAGACGTTATTTTCTCCACGTCGTTATGTTCACGATTTTCGCATAAGACTGGATGATCTTCACAACTTTCAGGGAAACGTTCGTATCGGCGTAATCCTCCGCCATGACATACGGTTCCTTGTTTTCATACATGGATACCGCCATGTCCATCGCCTGGCAGATGTCTTTTTCCGTGATCCCGCCGATCACGATGCTGCCCTTGTCCAAAACTTCGGGGCGTTCCGTACTCGTGCGGATCAGCACGGCAGGGAATCCGAGCATGGCGCTCTCCTCGCTCAAAGTGCCGCTGTCCGAAAGCACGCAGTAGCTGTTCATCTGCAATTTATTGTAATCCATGAACCCGAACGGTTTCAGCGTCTGCACCAACGGGTGAAATTGGAAGTTGCGTTTTTCGATGAATTTTCTGCTTCTCGGATGCGTGCTGTAAATGACGGGCATCCGATATGTTTCCGCAATATGGTTGATCGCCGTCATCAGGCTCATGAAATGCTCTTCGTTGTCGATGTTCTCTTCCCTGTGCGACGAAAGCAGAATATATTTATGCGGCTGCAATCCCAGCGTTTCTAAAACTTTGCTCTCCTCGATCTTGCCGCGGTATTCTTTCAGAACTTCGCGCATGGGCGAACCCGTTACGAACATCGTCTTGCCGTCGATGCCCTCGCTGAGCAGGTAGCGGCGGCTGTGTTCGGTGTACGGCAGATTGATATCGGAAATCGCGTCCACGATCTTGCGGTTGATCATTTCGGACACATTCCAGTCCCAGCAGCGGTTGCCTGCTTCCATATGAAAGATGGGGACTTTGAGCCGCTTTGCCGAAATAGCGGAAAGCGCGCTGTTCGTATCTCCCAAAATCAGCACCGCGTCCGGCTTTTCTTTTTCGATCACTTCGTAAGACTTGGCAATGATATTGCCCATCGTTTCGCCGAGATCTTTGCCGACGCTGTTTAAAAAATAATCGGGCTGACGCAGTTCCAGATCTTTGAAAAACACTTCGTTGAGGGTATAATCCCAGTTCTGACCCGTATGCACCAGCACATGGTTAAAGTATTTGTCGCAGGCCTTGATGCAGGCGCTCAGGCGTATGATCTCGGGACGCGTGCCCAGGATCGTCATGACTTTCATTTTTTCCATTTTCATACCTCTTCATAAAAGGTATCCGGATTCTGCGGATCGAAAGGCTCGTTCGCCCACATGACCGTTACCATATCCTCTTCGCCGATATTTTCGATGTTGTGCGTGTAACCGCAGGGAATATCCACAGCCTGCAATTTTTCGCCGCTGACAAAATATTCATACACCTGCGTTTCACCTATTTTACGGAACCGTATGACCCCTTTGCCTTTCACGACCAAAAATTTTTCGTTTTTTGTGTGATGCCAGTGATTCCCCTTCACGATATGCGGGCGGGAAATATTTACGGATACCTGTCCCTGCCCGTCCGTGCGCAAAAATTCGGTGAACGATCCGCGCGCGTCGCAGTGCATGTTCAGATCGTACGCAAACCCGTCCTCGGGAAGATAGCTTAAATATGTCGAATACAGCTTTTTCTGAAAATCGTCGTTCATGTCGCAGACGGAAAGATCTTTGCGGCTATCGCGATAAGAATACAAGGAATCGACGATCTGCCCGAGCGTTACCGTATGCGTTACGGGAACGACGCAGAATCCTTCTTCGTCGCGCGTGCATTCCCCGTCCAGACATGCCGCAAAACTTTGTGCGACATCGTCGATATAGACAAGCGTGAGCGCAGTTTCGCGGTTATTCACCGTGATCGGCAACCCGCGCGAAATGTTGTAACAGAAAGTGATAACGGCGCTGTTGTAATTCGGGCGTCCCCACTTTCCGTAAACGTTCGGCAAACGGAAAATATATGTCTTTGCCCCCGTTTCCTGCCCGTAGCGCAACAGATAATCTTCCCCAGCCTTTTTGCTTTTGCCGTAATCGTTGTCCAGTTTTGCCTGTACGGAAGAAGTCAGAAGGACAGGCGCAGGATTTGCGTGTTTTTTTAAAAGTCCCAGAAGTTTCGTGGTCAGCCCGAAATTTCCTTCCATGAATTCCGAAACGTCCTTCGGGCGATTGACTCCCGCAAGGTGCATGACAAAATCGCAATCCCTGCAATAATCGTCCCACTCTTTATCCGTCGTTTCCACGTCCGCGGGGAAAATCTCCAGCCCCTCTCGTTTTTTCAGAAAAGCGATCAGATTTTTCCCGATAAAACCGTTCGCTCCCGTAACGAGGATCTTCTTTACCGGTTCTGCCATCCCGCCAGCTCCTCTTTGATATAATCCAGCGTGAGAAGTTTTTCTTTTACCTTCTCCACGTTCAGCTGTGTGGTATTGTCCGAATTGTATTCTTCGGTCAGGCGCGTGAGCACGTTGCCTTTTTTGAAATAGTTGTCGTAATTGAGGTCGCGGTTATCGGCGGGAACCCTGTAAAAATTCCCCATATCCACCGCTTTGACAGCTTCTTCTTTGGTCAGCAATGTCTCATACATTTTTTCGCCGTGACGGATCCCGATGATCTTGATCTCGTTATCCGCATGGAAAAGCTCCTTGACTGCCTGCGCAAGATCCCTGATCGTGCAGGCAGGCGCTTTCTGTACAAAGATGTCTCCGCTGTGTCCGTTTTCAAAAGCGAACAGAACGAGATCGATGGCTTCTTCCAGGCTCATGATATACCGCGTCATGTTGGGTTCGGTAACCGTGAGCGGTTTGCCCTCTTTGATCTGCTGAATGAACAGCGGTATGACCGAGCCGCGCGAACACATCACATTCCCGTAACGCGTGCCGCAGATCATCGTCTTATCTTCGCTGACCGTGCGGGATTTGGCGACAAAGATCTTTTCCATCATCGCTTTGGAAGTGCCCATCGCGTTGACGGGATACGCGGCTTTGTCCGTAGAAAGGCAGATGACCTTTTTTACGCCCGCTTCGATGGCGGCGGTCAGAACGTTGTCCGTTCCGAGACAGTTGGTTCGCACCGCTTCCACGGGGAAAAATTCACAACTGGGCACCTGTTTGAGCGCCGCCGCGTGGAAAATATAATCCACGCCGTGCATCGCGTCGCGCAGGCTTTGGATATCGCGCACGTTGCCGATATAATATTTGATCTTGTCGTTGTTGTATTCATGCCGCATATCGTCCTGTTTTTTCTCGTCGCGGCTGAAAATGCGTATCTCCTTGATATCGGTATTCAGAAATCTTCTCAGAACGGCATTGCCGAAACTGCCCGTGCCGCCCGTGATCAATAACGTTTTTCCTTCAAACATACAGATTCTCCTTTCTCTTTACTTGCCCTGTATAAATGTTTCGAGCTTTTCTATATTCTTTTTCACATCAAAATGTTGCGCAAGATATTTCTTTCCGTTTTCTCCCATCGTTCGCAGCGCCGCCCTGTTTTCAACAAACCAGCGCATGCACGCCTTGAAATCTTCCAAACTGCCGCTGTAACACCATTTGCCGCACTGTGCTTGTTCGAGCAGATCTTTTACGTCGCAGCTTTTGTCCGTACAGGCAAATACGGGCATTGCGTTGCCGAGATAAGACAGAATCCGCGAAGGATAATTCGGGATCGTGAACCGCTTGTCCAGCACGACCATGCCCACGTCGCATTGCGCGCAGAGCTGCTCGTACTCATCTTTCGGCAGCGCATCCAGCGCCGTAACGTTTCCGAGCCCTCGCAGAGCGCGGAAAAATTTCTCCTTTTCCCCGCCTTTGCCCACCATGACAAAATGCACTTCCTGTATATCACGGCACTGCGCGATCGCTTGCGCCAGAAAATCCAGCCCCTGCGGTTTTCCGAAATTGCCGCCGTAAACAAAGACAAGTTTCTCTTTGTCTATTCCGTATTTTTCAAAAATCTTTCGGGAAGGATCCCGCTCGATATTACATTCGTCCGCACGCACCGCATTGGGGAACAATTCGATCTTGTCCCGATCAAGATAAGGTTCGTGTCGGGTGAGGTAAGAAATATTTGCCGGGCTCATGCAGCCGATACGGTCGGAATACCGATACAGCTTTTTTTCCTTGGCTTTGAAAAACCGATACAAGATCCCCCGCAGGCCGTGTTCGGACAAAATGCCGAGATCGACGGCATTCTGCGGGAAAATATCTTTGAGCATGAGATAGGATCTGCAATGAAACGTTTTTTTGCAGTAAGCGATGACGCCCGCCAACGTAATGGGAGGCGTCGCATACAGGACGAGATCGAACTGTTCCTTTTTGAGGTATTTAGCGACCGCCCTGCGGATCATTCCTTCCAGCCGCAGCAACACAAGCCCTTTTTTGATAAAATTCACCCCGAACTGGTTCGGGACTTTTATTTTCAGCTTCGGTATCTTTCCTTCAGTAAATTCCGTCTTCGGATAACGGCTGTCCGCACAGCACAGAGTGATCGAATGACCGCGTTCCGCCAAAGTGTTGATCAGATCGGAATAAATGCCGCGCTGCGACAAATCGATATCCAGCTCAGATAAGTAAAGTATTTTCATAATATCCAAAAATCATAATTTCAAGGCGCTGCGATAAAAATCGACTAATTTTTCTGCCGCAACGTCTATATTGTATTCACTGTCTGCAATCGATTTCAAGACGGAGTTGCGCTCTCTGTTTCGAAAGGACAAGATCTTGTCGATCCACAAATCTTTTTGCAACGGAAGACGAAAAATATTGTCCGCAATCGCCGCGGTCGGAATCGTATCCGAGACGACGACCGGCAGCCCGCTGCAGGCCGCTTCCAGATAGGCCACACTCATTCCTTCGAATTGCGAAGGGAACGCAAACACATCAAAAGCCTGCAAAACCTTTTCGACATCGCTTCGGTTTCCTAAAAATATAACTTTATCCACAACGTTCAGCTCTGTGCAGAGCTCATATACGCTCTGCTTTGTTTCTCCTTCCCCCACAAAAATGAGTCGCGCATTCTTGATACTCTTCAAAATTTCGGGCATCAGCGAAACGAGAAATTTCTGATTTTTTCGTTCCTGAAACGAACCGATATGCCCGATCGCAAACTCCTGCCCGTCCTGATCCAGCCCCAATTCGGCGCGGATCGTCTTGCGGACTTGCGGATCGTAATCAAACTTTTTAAAATCGATCGCGTTCGGCAAAATGACATACGGATCTTTTTTTCGGAACAGCCACTTTGCGGCGGCATCGGAACACGCCAGCCGATCCGTAACCACAAACGGAAGAAAGAGTTTCAGCAAATAATGCTGCCATTTCACAATACAGCTTGAATTGTGGGAATGTGCAATCCTGCATTTGCATTTTCCCCGTTTTGCCGCCCACAGGTCCAAAAAGGCGCTTGCAGAATTGGTATTGCTGTGGACAATATCATAGCCGTTTTCCGAAACGATTTTGCTCAACAGCTTCACATATCGCAAAGGATGCCTTGACTTGACAGGCAAATGATATACATGCGCTCCCAAACTTTCCGCTACCTTGTCGAACCTGCCGGGAGCGGGCCCGGAAATAAAATCAAATTGTACCTGTTCCCTGTCGATATGGCTGTAAAAATTCATGATCACACTCTCAATACCGCCATAATTCATGGAACCTATCACTTGCAAAACCTTTATCATGATCTCACCAATTCCAGTATTTCCCGAATATCCGCAACAATCTCGTCCGGAACGATGTCATTTCTGTATTCCGCGTCCTGATACAACCCGCCCGTCCGAATCTGCACCGTCTTCAAAGGGAGATATTCTTTGACCGCAAAATCCTTTTGCGGATTGTCCCCGACATACATCATTTCTTCCGTACGTACATTTAATTTCCGTGCCATTTCCTCAAAAGCGCGCGGATGCGGTTTGCGGTATTCCCTGCCGATCTCGTCGGTAACGATGATCGCGTCGAAATACGCTTCTGCCCCGAGCGCTCGTATCTTCGCGCGCTGGGAAAAAGGCCGCCCGTCCGTAATGACTCCCGTTTTAAAGCCGTTTTGCCGCAAATACTGCAATACGTCTTTCGTTTTCGGATAAAATTCCAGCTTTTCGGGCTGATTTTTCCGATATGTGTCAACCGCATCCTCTACAGCCTTTTCCGGCAAAGATTCGCTGCGGCAGAGTCGATCGAATACACCTTGTCTGTCCTCATCAAAAAGCGTGCGGATCTTTTGGTAAGCGTTTTTCACGCCGTACAAACCTTCCAAAACCGCCGCCGCCTTTCGGAACCCGTCTTCCGCATACGAAATTTCGGGATACAGCGTATCGTCCAGATCAAAAACGACTGCGCGGATCATAGCGTATCGATCCTTATGCTGGAATCAAATCTTGAATAGACGGCGCCGTCGGCATAATTTTCATAATAAGAAAGCTTTTCGCCGCAGAGCAGACGGTACAGATTTTCACAGCTGTCCGCCCCTGCCATGATGCTCATGGGAGCACCGCCGCCGAAGCGCGGATTGATCTCAATGTAGCGGAAAATTTTATCTTCGCCCAAAAATCCCTGCACCGTAATGTGCCCGATCAGTCCTAGTTCTTTTACGAGCCGCTTCACATCCGCAATGATCGCCTCGTTTTTATCGATCTTCCCTTTCAGGATTTCGCCGCTGCGCGTCTGCAGTCGGATACGCGGAACGACCGTAATAATATTGCCTTCAAAATCCGCAAAACAATCCACCGTATATTCCGTTCCGATCACAAACTCCTGCAAAATGGGGTGATCGATATAGGAGAGAAAAAACGCCAGTTCGCGCTTGTTGTTTACTTTGAAAGCATTGATACTTGAACTTCCGTCGAACGGCTTGATAAACAGCGGGAAAGAATAATCTTCCGCGGCTACCATATCTGCCGTAATCACCTTGGGAAGCGCAAACCCGTGCGCACGGATAAATGCTGCCGTTTTAATCTTGTCGCAGCAAGTTTCTACGCTCTTAAATTCCGAGATCAGAACCTTTGCACCGCTTTCCTCTTCGATCTTTTCCCGATTCTGCGCCAGAATTTCAAGTTCCGTATCGATCGTGGGAACGACAAGCGAAATCTCGTTTTCACGGCAAAGCCTGATCACCGCGCCGATGTAACCTTGCGTTCCGATGCGCGGAAGAAAAAAATGTTTATCCGCAAAATAGAGTGCCGGGGCTGAATCGCTCAGATCCGCCGCACAGACCTTTCCTTTCAGGTGCAGTCTGTCGCGCGCCGCCTTGAAACAATTCACGAGCTCGACCCGTCTTCCTGCGCTCAGAATCAATATATTTATTTCTTTGCTCATAATCATTTTGCACCCTTTTCGCTCATATGCGCGGACAAGCAAGCGTCTTCTTCTGTCTTTGACGGTGCACGATTATCCTCGTTACCCGTAAAAAATTCCATGGTCGCCTGTCCTTCCTGATTGATCCCCTCGCGGCGCAAAACTTTGACCGCCGTCAGAAAAATGATCTTCATATCAAAGAAAAAGGACATTTTTTCGATGTATTCAATATCCTTATCAAATTTTTCCTGCCAGCTGATGCCGTTCCTGCCGCTGACCTGTGCCAGTCCCGTAAGCCCGGGCCGAACCAGATGTCTCTGTTTCTGATAATCGTTATAAAGACTTAAGTACTGCACGAGCAGGGGTCGCGGCCCGACCACGCTCATCTGTCCGAAGAAAATATTGAAAAGCTCCGGAAGCTCGTCGACCGAAAGTTTCCGCATGATCCTGCCGAAACGAGTCAGCCGCATTTCGTCCGGCAAAAGATTGCCGTTTTTATCCTTCGCCTGCGTCATTGTGCGGTACTTGATCAGACTGAATATTTTCCCGTCCTTTCCCGGTCGTTTCTGCACAAAAAACGGATTCCCTTTCATAGCGATCGCCACAACGGGCGTGAACAGGCAGAAAAAAGGCAAAAGCACTACGATCGCACAGCCGCTGGAAAACAAATCAAAGCTGCGCTTGACAAAACGTTTGAACCAGTTCGGCCTTTTGACTGTTTTATATCCCGCCGCGCTCTTCTGCGCGGCGGGCGCAGGGATTGCCTGCGCCGTATTTATTCCTTCATTCATGATTTTCCTTTCCGGAAAGCGGCGTTGCCGCCCTTTTATTTTTCTTTGCTGTCGATGACGCGGTTGACGATATCCGCAACATACCGCACCTGTTCATCCGTCATCTTGCTGTCGCTGGGCAGACAGAGACTGCGCGAAAACAGATCTTCACAGACGCTTCCTGCGCCGACCTCTTTTTGTTCGGCATCACTCAACTGCGTAACAAAGCCGCAATTTTTGAAAACAGGCTGGGTATGCATCGGCTTCCATGCGGGACGGCTCTCCACGTTCTCTTTCGCAAGAGCCTGAATGATATCCATAAACGTCGTCTTGCAGCCGCGCGCCAGTGTCGCGCCCGTCAGCCAATACGTCGGCTCACTGTCTTTGAGCGTCGGCACGAGCGAAATGTACGGATTGCCGCGAAACGCCTCTTGATACAGATCATGGATATGCCGCTTTTGCGCAACGCGTTCGGGCAGGACTTTCAGCTGTCCTCTGCCGATCCCCGCACAAATATTGCTCAGTCTGTAATTATATCCAACTTCTTCGTGCTGATACCATGGAAAATTTTCGCGCGACTGCGTTGCCCAGAACAATACCTTATCGTGCGTTGCCTGATCGTTGCACATCAGCATTCCGCCGCCGCTCGTGGTGATGATCTTGTTCCCGTTAAAAGAAAAAATCGAAATATCGCCGAAGTTCCCCGTCTGCACCCCCTTATAGGTCGCACCCAGACTCTCCGCCGAATCCTCCAGAACAGGCGTCCCGTGTGCGCGCGTAACGGCGAGGAGCTCGTCGTAACGCGCAGGCTGTCCGTACAGGTTGACGATCACGACCGCCTTAGGCGAAGGGTATTTTTCATACGCTCTTTCCAATGCTTCCGGGCTCATATTGTAACTTTCATAATCACTGTCAATAAAGACAGGTTTTGCCCCGAGATAAAGGATCGGGTTGCAAGAACCGCTGAAAGTAAAGGATGAACAAAATACAACGTCCCCTTCCTTGACACCCAGATATTTCAGTCCCAAATGAATGGCTGCCGTACCGCTCGAGAGCGCAACGGCGCTTTTTCTGCCGATATAGGCACACATTTCCTTTTCGAACATTTCCACGTTTTTCCCCAAAGGTGCGATCCAATTGGTGTCAAACGCTTCCTGAATGTATTTCATTTCTTCTCCGCCCATATGCGGAGAACTCAGATAAATTCTCTCTTTCATGTTTCTGCCTCAATATCCCGTTTTCTTGCTTTTCCTGTCTGCCGCATAAAAAGCAGATCCCGAAAAGCTTTCCGAAAAAACGAATTTTTCCCTGCGGGCATTCTTTCCTCTGTTGTACTTACAAATTGTCTCGTTCCATTTTAGCACAGAATGCATTTCAAATCTATTAAAACAATGGAAAAACAATAAAATTTCGGTGAAAATAGCCGAAAAAATATTTTTCGGACCATTTTACGACTTTTACGGTCCCCCTTTCCTTAAAATTTGGTAATACTTTGCCCGCACGACCGAGGGGGAATACAAAACAAAAAATCCGCTCCCGTTTATTTTAACACAGGGAGCGGATATCAATTACTGACCGTTGCATAAACGCGGGATTATCTGTTTTGTAAACGATCTTATTTCGAAATTTTTGTTTTTCAGGATTCGGAACTGTCTTTGTTCGGTTCGGATTGCGGATCGTCGCCCTGTTGCGTCTGAGCGCTGCCGTTTTTCTGTTTTTTCAATTTCGGAAGGTCAATGATACACACAACAACACAGGCTACAACAAACCCGACGACCAGGCCGCCAAGCACTGCGACGACAGGGCTCACCCCGCCCGTTACTGCCATCTTACTCTGCATGTTGAAATAGGATTCCTGCGCAAAATATTGCGTACGAACCTTTTTAAAGATCTGCGTCTGCTGCTGAAGCTGATCGCTGTAAGAGGCAAGTTTGGCGTCAAAAGTTTTGTTGCGCTGCGCGACCTCCTCTTCCGAAAGCGCCAGATTGTCTTCAATCTGTTTCAGTTCCACTTCGTATAAGGACTGTTCTTCCGCCAACAGGGACGCTTTACTCACAATACTGGAAATCAGTTCCGAGCTCCCGCTGTTTTCTTTCAGATCGTTAATGAGCTGATTGTATGTTCCCAATTGGATGGACATATTATTGATCTTGCTTTGCAAAATTTCTTTCCTGCTCTGTGCCTCGCTCTGATAGTAGTTAAAATCATAAATATATGCCTTAGCTTCCAGCTCATCTTGAACAGATGTCTGAATTTTTTCGTTAAAAACGGCATCGCAGCGTGTACGGTACGAATCCAGAGTCCCGGTAACGATATTTCCGAGGTCATCCGTATAAGACACGGTATAATACGCCCCTTTTGCCGCGATGATCACGTCATACATATCCAACAGGTATTTATGCTGCAATACCAGAAAATCGATCTTTTCTGCATACGTATTGACATCGCTGTTTTGATAATTATCCAGATACGTTTCATAAGCGGCATCCGCAACCAGCTGCTGTGCGTGCATGACCGGATAACTTGCCACGGCGGCAATAAAATTCTGTGCCTGCTTCGAATCGGAAAAATATGCGGCCGAAACGGTAAGTGTAACAGCCAGATCCGCTCCGGACTCTGCCTGAGACGAAGATAAATCCGATTGCGTGATCGTAATACCGTCGTTTTCGGTCATGTCAAGAACATCCACGGAGTTGAATTTTCCGCCCGCATCCTGTTTGATCTCATTCAGAACATCATACGAAACAAGATCCTGAATACGGAAAACTGTTCCGTCCGGATATAAGCTCTGCGCGTTTTCGGATTTGAGTCCGGGGAAAGAAATATAACATTTCGCTACATAGCTCTGGCGAGAACTATTGTAATAAAACTGCACGACACAAAACAGCGCAAGCGCGCAGGCAAGCGTTATAATGACCACGATCCAGATCCGTTTTAAAATCACGTGAAAAACATCTCCTGCAGTGATCATATATTGTTGATTTTCCATAGGAATTCTCTCCTTTGCTTGAAAAATTATTGCCGGCCGCCATCAGTTCTGCGGTTTATAAGTCGTAACAAGCTCGGCCAGTAAACTTTTTATCTGATCGGATTCTTCATAGGCCGCCGTATATAGTTTATCCAATTCTGACCAAAGAAAACCCTCGTCGATATCGATGGGATTTGCAATGTTGATCAACCCATTCGCCGTGGTCTGCATGCCCTCTTCGTCCATCAGCCTTTCTTCAAAAAGCTTCTCGCCGGGACGCAGCCCCGTGCACTTGATCTCGATGTCAACGTTCGGTTCCAGGCCGGACAGTCGGATCAGGTTGCATGCCAGATCATAAATACGCACCGGTTCTCCCATATCCAGCACAAAGATCTGACCGCCTTTCGCATAGGCCCCCGCCTGCAGAACGAGGGAAACCGCTTCGGGAATGGTCATGAAATACCGGATAATATCTCTGTGTGTAACCGTTACAGGCCCGCCTTCGGCGATCTGCTTTTCAAACAGCGGGATCACCGAGCCGTTCGAGCCCAGCACATTTCCGAACCGCACCGCCACAAAATTTGTTTTGCTGTGCCTGCCGATCGTCTGGATGATCATTTCACAAATCCGCTTGGTCGCACCCATCACATTGGTAGGGTTTACGGCCTTGTCCGTCGAGATCTGAACAAATACTTTCGAACCGTACTTGTCCGCACATTTGGCTACATTCAGCGTACCGATCACGTTGTTTTTGACCGCTTCGTTCGGGCTTGTCTCCATCAGCGGCACATGCTTGTGTGCAGCCGCATTGAACACGATTTCCGGGCGGTATTCGGCAAATACGTTTTCCATTTTGCCCTTATCCCGCACGCTTGCAATGAGTACAAGCAAATTCAGCTTCGGAAAACGCCGCTTGAGCTCCTGTTCGATATCATATGCATTATTCTCATAAATATCCAGAATGATCAGCTGTTTCGGATGATGTCCCGCAATCTGACGGCAAAGCTCGCTGCCGATCGACCCGCCGCCGCCCGTGATCAGAACGACTCTGCCTTCGATGTACCCCACGATCTCGTCAAGATTTACTTTGATCTGCTCTCTGCCCAAAAGATCAATGATCTGCACCGGGCGCAGCGACGAAACACTTGCCGCTCCGCTGACGATTTGGTAAAGTCCGGGTAAAATTTTGACCTTGCATTTCGTCAATTTGCAGATATCAAAAATTTCCTGGATCTTCTTCTTCGGAACGGACGGCATGGCGATCAAGATCTCTTTGATCTCATATTCTTCCGCCAATTCTTTGATTTCCGCCGTCGTACCCACGACCATGACCCCGCAAATGCTCTTTCCCTGTTTTGCAGGATCGTCATCGACGATGCACACGGGATTGTAATCGATTTTATTCGTCGTCTGTATCTCACGGATGAGCATGGTGCCGGCATCGCCGCCGCCAACGATCATGGCTCTTATCTTTTGTTCGTCGCCCTTATTGACCATATACTTCGACGCCACGTAAATACGCTTGGAAAAACGGATCAAAAGCACCAGTATGGTCAGCATGATCGCATACAGAATACAAGTACGTACCCCGCAAACCTGTTTAAAAAAGAAAATATATATGATGTTTACGCCCAGGATACAAAGGTTTGCCGCAAGAACTTTCAGCGTATCAAAGATACCGACCGAACGCAAAGACATCGAATAAAGGCGGAATGCCAGAAAAAAGACGGCCGCCGTTGCAATATTGCAAAGATACCAATATAAAAGATCCCACGCCCAGATGATTTCTCCGTGTACAATGAGCATCGAGATCAGCATAGACAGCGTTACGGCCAAAAAGTCGCAGATCGCTATCACGATGTTATCCCGTTCTTTTAATCGCCCTTTCCTCATAAATTTCTCCGCATAGTAACACAACTGTTTCTTATTCCACCGTAACACTTTTCGCAAGATTCCTGGGCTTATCCACATCCAGGCCTCGCGCAACGCTCACATAATACGCCAGAAGCTGCAACGGGATCACGGAAAGGCTCGCCGTAAAGAGCGGATCCGTCTTGGGCACATACACGGTAAAGTCCGCCTTGTCCTCCACAAAATAATTTCCGGAAGACGTCAGTGCCATCAGATAAGCGCCGCGGCTCTGCACTTCCACCATATTGCTGAGTGTTTTTTCCAAAAGATCCTGTTGGGTAAGCACGCCGATCACCAGCGTACCCTGCTCGATCAGACTGATGGTCCCGTGTTTGAGTTCGCCGGCGGCATATGCTTCCGAATGAATATAACTGATCTCTTTCAGTTTCAGGCTTCCTTCCAGGCTTGCCGCATAATCCATGCCCCTGCCGATAAAGAAAATATCCTTGTTGTTTGCGATCTTCGTTGCGAATTTCTGAATTTCTTCCTTTTTTTCCAGTACGGAAGAAATTTCATCGGGCAACTCCCCGATCTGTGCGATCAGCGATTCATAGCGCTCTTTTCCGATCTTGCCGCGCGCGTAAGCAAACTGCACTGCAATCAGATACCCGGCAGCCAGCTGAGCGCTGTAAGCCTTCGTCGTTGCAACGGCGATCTCCAGCCCCGCTTTGGTATAAAACACCATGTCCGCCTCTCGCGCAATGGACGAACCGACAACGTTGACAATGGCAAGCGTCTGCACGCCTCTCGCTTTTGCCTCGCGAAGAGCCGCAAGACTGTCCGCCGTTTCCCCCGATTGGCTGACGACGATCACCAATGTTTTCGACGTCAAAATGGGATCACGGTACCTGAATTCCGAAGCAAGTTCCACTCGCACGGGGATCCTTGCCACGCTTTCGATTGCATACTGCATTACCACACCGGCATGGTAAGCCGAACCGCAGGCGACGATCTGGATCTCCTCAAAAGAACGGATCTTTTCGTCCGTCAGTCCGATTTGTGCGAGATCGATCGCATCTCCGTGCACGGCAGAACGCACCGTATCGCGCACAACGGCAGGCTGTTCGTGGATCTCCTTCATCATGAAATGTTTGAAGCCGCCGCGTTCCGCCGCCTTTTCATCCCACGTAACATGAACGAGTTCTTTCTTTATTTCGTTTTTATCGAGGTCATAAAAATCCGCTTTGCCTTTCTGCAGCCGCGCCATCTCCATATTCCCGATATAATACACGTCGCGCGTGTATTTGAGGATCGCAGGAACATCGGAAGCCAGAAAAGTTTCGTCCTTGCCCACTCCGATGATCAGAGGGCTGTCCTTTCGCGCCACATAGATCTCGCCCGGATAGTCGCCGAACAAGATCGCCAAAGCATACGACCCGCGCGCGCGGAGCATAAAACTTGCGAGCGCGTCCAGCGGATTTTTCCATTTTTTATAGTAATAATCGACCAGTTTGATCGCTATTTCGGTATCTGTCTGCGAATAAAACGTGTAACCTGACTTGAGGAGCTTCTGCTGAAGCTCCGTGTAATTTTCAATGATGCCGTTGTGAACGCCGATGATCGTCTTTTCATCATTGAAATGCGGATGCGCGTTTACTTCCGAAGGCTCGCCGTGGGTTGCCCAGCGCGTGTGCCCGATCCCGCAGGTACCCAAAACCGTCCTGCCCGCGTCTGTTTTTTCGATCAGGTTTTTCAGTCTGCCCTTCGCCTTGACCAAAGTTATTTTTCCCGAGTCGCCGCGGACGGCAATCCCTGCAGAGTCATAACCCCGGTATTCCAATTTTTCCAAACCGTTCAGCAAAACAGGCGCCGCCTGTCTGCTGCCCGTATATCCTACGATCCCGCACATATCCAGCCTAAATTGTATATCCTTTTTCTTTGATCACTTCAACGACGCCGTTTGCGATCTTTTCGCAATCTTCTTTCGTCTTAGCCTCCACCATTACGCGCACGAGCGGTTCCGTTCCCGATTCTCTGACCAAAATTCGCCCGTCGTCTCCGAGAATTTTTTCTGCACGCGCAACAGCCGCCCGCACATCCGGATCCTTCTGTGCGGCTTCTTTATCCTCCACGCGTACATTCATGACTACCTGCGGATAAATACGGACCGGCGCCGCCAGCTGCGAAAGCGTCTGCTTCTTTGCCAGCATGACTTCCATCACTTTCAGACTCGTCAGAATTCCGTCGCCCGTCGTAGCATATTTGGAAAATATGATATGTCCCGACTGCTCTCCGCCCAGCCGGCAGCCATGCTGCTGCATATATTCGTATACGTACTTATCCCCGACCGCCGTCTTGACGTAATCGATCCCTTCTTCATCCAGAGCCTTATACAATCCGAGGTTGCTCATCACCGTCGTAACAATGGTATTGGTAACGAGTTTTCCGCGTTCTTTCATATACCTTCCGTAGATATACAGGATCTGATCCCCGTCTACGACATTCCCGTTTTCATCCACGCAAAGGCACCTGTCCGCATCGCCGTCATAGGCAAACCCGACATCCAGCCCCTTTTCTTTTACAAGCCTGCACAAGCCCTCTATATGTGTGGAACCGGCGTCTTTATTGACGTTCAGGCCGTTCGGCTCCGCATTGATCACCGAAACTTTTGCCCCGAGTGCTTCAAACACACATTTGGCAATGTTCCATGCCGACCCGTTGGCGCAGTCCAACCCGACGTGCTTTCCCTTGAACGAATACATCCCGATCGAAATCAGATAGGCAATGTATCTGTTTCGCCCTGACGCGTAATCCACGGTTTTACCGATGTTCTCGCGCAAAGCATACGGGATCTCGTCCATCTTTTCGCCGAAAAGCTCCAGCTTTCCGTCCAGATAATCTTCCACGAGCGAAATGGTCCTTTCGTCCATTTTTTCGCCGTTGCTGTTGATAAGTTTGATCCCGTTGTCATAATAAGGATTGTGGCTCGCCGAGATCATGATCCCGCAATCGAAATCATCCACGCGCGCAACATATGCCACCGAAGGTGTCGTCGTAACATGCAGGATATAGGCATCCGCGCCGGACGCGGCAAGCCCGCCAGCGAGAATGTATTCAAACATATAGCTCGAACGGCGCGTGTCTTTCCCGATCACAATGCGCGCGGGAAGTTCATCGCCGCGGCGGCGTCTGAGCTCATTAAAATAATACCCCAAAAATCTTCCTACTTTATATGCATGTTCCGCCGTGAGCGTCTTATTTGCCTCACCGCGGAATCCGTCTGTTCCGAAATATCGTCCCATTATATTACTTTCCTTACACTCTTCTTATTTTTTGACCACAATTTCATCCGCTTTCTTGTAAATGCTGTTCGCAGGGACATAACCGCGTACAGCCGACAGCGGATAAATGTTCGTATGGCGGCCGATGACCGTTCCGGGATTCAGCACACTGTTGCATCCCACTTCGACAAAATCGCCGAGCATCGCCCCGAATTTTTTTAAACCCGTGCGGATTTTTTCACTACCGACCCGCACTTCCACCGGCGACTTATCCGACTTTATGTTGGATGTTACCGAACCCGCTCCCATATGCGAACGGTACCCGAGAATACTGTCGCCCACATAATTGAAATGAGGGACCTGTACACAATCAAATAAGACCGCGTTCTTCAATTCCACCGAATTTCCGACCACACAGCCGTCTCCGATAAGCGCGCTTCCGCGGATAAATGCACAATGCCGAACTTCCGTATCCGCCCCGATAATGCAAGGAGCGCCAAGATAAGCCGTCGGCGCAATTTTTGCCGTCTTATGTACCCAGACCTGCGGTCTGATCTCATTGTAATTTTCGTCCAATGCCGCACCGCAGGATATAATAAAATCTTTCAGCCCTGCCAACGCTTCCCACGGATATTCAAACTTTGCAAGATATTGTTCCGCTTTTGTATGCGTCAGATCGTATAATTCCGCTATTGTTATATCTGCTTTTTGCATTCTTTTCTCCAAACTGTACGCTCTTTTTACTCCTTGTACAGCGCGTACTTACTCATATTACAGTAAACCAAAGAGATTTTACACCTTTTTCCCTTTTTTGTCAAGGTCGCACACATGACGCTTATGTGAATGTTCTGTGTAATTAACAAAAACAGGTTCTTTCAAAATAATGTTTTTTGTAAAAAAACAAAAAGCTCTCTTTTTTACCCCCAGGCCGCGCATCTCTATACAATTTTCTCAAACGAGGCGCGTCTTGTTCGTTTTTCTGCTTTTACGGCACGCAGGGCAGCCGTTTTAAAATGTTTTTCGTCATATCCAAAAAATGCAAATCACCCTGATGCATCGGGATATCCCGATTCTCAAGGCTGATCTGCATTTTTCGTCTCAGATTGTTTTGCTTTTTTTTTCATAATCCTTTTCGCACAGAGCGATCAGCATAGAATAGACCAAAGTCGGAAAAACATGAAACAAATGATTGTCTGCCATGCTCATTGCGCTCAGCACCAGGATCACCAGAAAGAAAAATATACGTTCCACGCTCGTCTTGCGGAAGATGAGCACAGCTCCCTGTGCAAGATGGAATATATACGCCGCCAACCCTACGATGCCGCAGGAAGCCAGCATTTGGACAAAGGTATTGTGATACATATCCGGGAACACCCAGTTTTCGATCTCGTAAGACCAATCCGGCGCGATCGGGGTATAAAATCCGACGCCGAATATCGGAGCCCGCAAAAAATTCTTTAAACCGTTTATCCAGATCTCCCAACGTCCCGAATCATCAAATCCGAATTCGAAATAATGGCGGAAAACATCCCACAACTCGGTCGGCAGTACCACACACAAAATGGCTGCCGCCACAAAAACGATGTTAAAGATCCGCACAAAAAGCCTGTAACGTCCTTTTATGCTCAGCAAAATCATGCAGGCCACCAGGATAGCCCCGCCGACCAAAGCGGAAGTGCGGCTCAAGGAACGGACAACCCCAACAAAGACCAGTAATCCGAAAATGTAATACGCCGGCCCGTACTTGCTTTTATAAGCAAGATAGAAACTTGCCGGCATAAACATGGCAAGCATTCCGCCGATATTGTTGCTCATCCCCCAGCCTAAAATAAGCTGTGCCTTGTTTTGGGGATCATCGAAAATCAGCAGTTCCAGAAACTGGATCAGGATCACGGCGCTCGCCAGCACGAGCACGCGCGCCGCATATTTTGCCGTGTCTTCCGTCCATTCCAACGTGTTATAAAAATAGATATAAAAAAATACAAACGAAAACGCCAGGACAATTCCCAACAATAAATTCGCAATCGTATAGCCGCTGAAAAAAATACCGTTCAGGATCAGCACTGCCGCCATTGCGAACAGTCCTGCCCTGGTTTTTGTACGCGTACGGAATACGTTGGCACTGCCTTTGTATGCGATCAGGCGAAACAGAAACGCCGCAAAAACCAAAGCAAATAACCCGCCCAACGTTCCCAAAACATACGGACGGTATAAATAATCGGAATTGTACGGAGGCTGCGGCGTGTGCCGTTGACTTACGGCGTACACCGCCATTACCAACGGTGCCATCAGGCTGTTTGTGTTCCGACAGAAAATTGTCGTAAAGACAACGACGATTGCCGTCAATGCATAAAAAACCAGTTCGACCCCGGTAAACGAACATACGAGCGTCAAAAAAGCATATATGAGCGGATACAGATTTCCGTCAAAAAAAGACAGTACTTTCTTTACGACCGCATTTTCCCTTACCTTATCGATTTGCTCAAGTATCATAACACCTGCTTTTATTCAGCAAACCCTGCCGAATTATTTCTTATTATTGCGCAATGAAATCTGAAAGTCAAAAGCCTTGACTTCAGCCTATCATATCGTATATTTCCATATAATTACATCGTGCCCGGTTCTTTCGTATCTTTTTCGGAGGAAACCGGTTTGACCGCATCCTTTTCCGATGTATCCGCACTCTTTTTTGCCGACGTTTTCGACTGTATTTTTTCGGATTCAGCCTCTGGCTGATCTGCTTTCAGATATTTTAGGATTACATCCTGTCTGGCGAGGATCCTGTTCATTTTATTGTGAAGGTCCTCGATCATGATCTCCGTCTTGAGATTGACCTTATAATCATTTTCCGCCCTTTCGCGGTCTTTTGCTTCCTGACGATTCTGGCTCATCATGATCAGGGGAGCCTGGATCGCCGCAACACAGGAAAGCACCAGGTTCAGCAAAATAAAAGGATACGGATCGAAAGCGTCCGCACTCAAAATGGCATTGACGGCCATCCACAAGATAAGAACGCCGACAAACGAAAAAATAAACGCCCAGCTTCCGGCAAATTTCGCAATTTTATCGGCCGCTTTTTGACCGAGCGTGTATTTTTTTCTGCTTTCCTTGGCAGTATTGACAGAAATTCTGCTGCCTGCCAATAAATTCAGAGTCTCCTCGTCGGTCATGTCCCTTTTGACATCTTCTATAATCTCGCGAATCAGTTTCTGGTTCTCTTTCATAGTTTCCCTTTCAGGTCATTTACCCCTTCTGAAGTTTCCGATCGTTTCATCCACCGTTTCCACAAAGGCAAACGTATTGTTATATTTTTTCAAGATATCTTTGAATTCGACCAACTGCCGCTTGTTCACAACGCATACGATTACATCCAGTTCGGAGTTGCTGTATGCACCCCTTGCGGAAAGGCGCGTCGCGCTGTGCTTGAGTTTATCAAAGATTTCATTGTCGATCTCGTCCGCATAAGAAGTGATGACGAAAAATTTATAAGCAGATTTCGAGCCTTTGATGATGAAATTTCCCACAAAACTGGACAAGAAGCAATAGACCATGCAAAGGCATACAGGCTTGTAATTATATGTAAGCACCCCCTGCGCATCAGGAACGGCGTAAACAAAATACGATACAATGGCGATGGCCGCATTGATGATAAAATTGATCCAGAAAAAGTTCAGCATCGGATCCACTTTGCTTACGTATTTGGCGATGATATCCGCCCCGCCCGTAGACGAATCCTGCCGAAAGGCGATCCCGTACACAAATCCGCCGATCGACCCTGAGATCAGTACGGGGAAGATCGTATCCACGCCCTGGGCGTCATACTGGAACGCCGACAGATCCACTTTGCGCAGCAACAGCAGTGCGACCGAATAAACGATCGAAAAGACAGATGTCTTGATGGCAAACGCCTTCCCGATCCAGAAAAAAGCAAACAGACAGAGCGGCACGTTTACGATCAGTGAAAAATAACCTACACTGAATCCGGTTTTATATTCCACCATGGTCGCAATTCCGTTGACGCCTGCCGGTGCAAACGAATTTTTTGCAATAAACAGTTCATAATTGAACGCAAATACGATCGCAAGTACTGCCAGCACCACACTATCCAAAAAATTCTTCTGCAATATACGCTTCACAGCTACGCGCATTTTTCTTTTCCTCCGGCGTCTTACCGGTTTCTCACTATGCTATGCCGACGGCAGCCGACGGCGAACCGCTCACTCTCGGCCCGTCCTGTCTGTCCGACATTTGGTAAAACGCCCACCGTTTTTCCTTGATTTTTCTTTTCCCCCATCATATCATTTTTTCTTCTCTTTGTCAACGACTGCGCAGATTTGGAACCAGGAAAACATATACTTAAATATATTCTGTGCCTTCCGAACATCACCCCTTGTCCCGTTTCGACAAAAAACAGCATGATCCGACTTTTTTGAGTTCCGACGCATTCTATCCGAAGAGCATGCGGACAAGCGAATCGGCAAATTTTATGCTGCCGCAAATCGTTAAAAATCCCTTCGGCGCTTCTGCGCCGAAGGGATTTTTCCGTATATATTTTTTATATTCCGACAAAACTGCCCGCGCTTTCCGCCGCCTTCAAAACGGATGGCTCGTTACCAATTACTTGCTTAAAACTGGCACAGCAATCGCAGATAAAATTCCACCGTACGAACAATTTTTTCCAAAGGGATACGTTCATCGTTCCCGTGAATGCTTGCCCGTTCTTCTTTGGACAGCGCCATCGCCGAAAAGCGGTATACATGATCGGAAATTTTGCTGTAATGTCGCGAATCGCTGCATGCGAGCATCAGATAAGGCGCGACAAGCGCATCCTTCCACGTCTGCGAAACCGCCCTTTTCATCATGAGCCATGCCTCGCCCTGCGTTTGGGAAATATTGGAAGGATCCATCCCGTACACGACTTCTGTCTTGATTTCGTCGTCGGCGATCACATCTGTGAGATATTTCACGCAGCTTTGCACATTTTCCCCGCACATGATGCGAAGATTTGCCACCATCTCGGCATGCGGCGGAAGAACGTTCATGCCCTTGCTGCCGCTCATCTGCGTAAAGGCGACCGTCGTACGCATGAGAGCATTGAGCTCTCCTCCGCTCTTTTTACAGATCTTGTCCAATGCTCCGCGAAACAGCCCGAGATTGGAAAAAATCATCCGATACAAAAAGGTCGAACGCCTTCCGAGCGTATCGAACAGCTCTTTTGCAGGCTTGGAAAGCCTTGCCGGGAAAGGATGATTTTCCACGGCGGTGCAAGCCTTGCTGAGTTTTCCCACTGCCGTATGCGCCGGAGGAGCACTCGCATGTCCGCCCTTGCCTTCAACCGAAAAACGAATGTTGCAAAGCCCCTTTTCCGCGATTCCGATCAATGCGCACGGCGCCGACACTCCGGGAAACACCTTGTCCACCACCGCTCCGCCTTCATCGCACACCAGTGCGGGACGGATCCCTTTTTCCTGAAAATACTTTACGATCGTCGGGGCCCCGTATCCGTTTGTTTCCTCATTTCCAGAAAAAGCGAGATATACGTCATTCTGCGGCACAAAACCTTCCGCGATCAACTGTTCCGCGGCCTGCATCACACCGTTAAGCGTACCTTTCGTGTCTAACGTTCCCCGTCCCCAGAGCACGCCGTTTTCCACAATTCCGTCAAAAGCAGGCTTTTCCCAGAGCGACTGCTCCACGGATACCACATCATAGTGTGCCATCAGAACACGGCTGACGGATGAATCTTTCCCCTTCCAGCGGAACAGAAGCGAGCGTTTACTTAATTTTTGAAATTCGCACACGCGATAAATATTCGGAAAGAGTTCTTTAAGCAGCTTTTCAAATTTTTCAAACTCTTCTTCCTCTTCCTTGCTCTCGTCCGTGTCGGAAACCGTCTTGCACCGCACCATTTCCGCGAGATCCGAAATTGCCTTTTTTTCATCACAATGCACAGGAAAATCAGGATACGATTCTTCTTTTTTAGGACGAAACGCCAACGTTCTCCCGATAACTGCCGCCAAAAAAACAACCAACGCCGCAGCGAGTGCGACGATCAGCCACACGTACCATTCCATTATTTGCGTTCCTCCGGATCAGACGTTTTCTGCGCATCCTCCGCCGCGGAGCCCGACGTTTTCAAAACATCTTCGCTTTGACAATCGGAAGCGTTTGAGACGGCGGCGTCCGGAGATTTGGTTCCGATCTCGCCCAGCCAGCCTTTTTTGTACATCACGCGCGCCGATCCCACCGTTACGACCACGCCGACAGGCACCATCACCCCGATCAGCGTACCCGCAAGATCTCCGCTGCCGGTCGCGTAAGAAGAAATAATAAAGACCAACAGCATCAAAACGCAAGGGATCACCGAAATTTTCCAGTTTTTGGAAATATAAACGACCGCCATTCCGCCGAACAGCGCGGGAAGAACATTGTCAAACGCAGGGGCAAGCTTTTCATTTTCAAATACAGGCGTCAGAAAACTGATCAGCACCACGCCCAAAATCAGTATAACCATCGTTACGATGGAAGAAATCGCAATGGAGATCGTTGAAATAATTTCCGCTTCCTCGGTGCCTTTTTCCACGCCCGCCTGTTCCATGCAGTTGAGCGCGCACGGAACTTTCAAATTGGAAAGATTCCCCGTTACAAATCCCAAATATGTCCCCCCCGAACCGAGCATGGGAGAATACGTAAACGTTTCCACAGCTCCGACGGCGCAGTACATCACAATAATGGAAATGCCCGACGCAAACACTTTCCAATTGACGCCGACGCCGAAAATCGCCATGCACACAAACGGATAAGACAAAATCAAAACAGCCGCCACAACGCCCCAGATCCTGCCGAACAAGTGCGTATTGTCATCAAACGAACGAATATTTTTCATAGAGCCTTACCTCCTCAGCCCAAGAGCATGGTAATGGGAACCGCCGAAGCCATGCCCACGATAATACAAAACGGAAGTGCATAATCGTTGATCCAGCGCCATTTCGTTACTTTCAGCAGCAAGCCGCAAAGTGCCATGACGATGGCGGAAACAAAGAACACCAACACCGGGATCCAGCCGTGCGACCCTTCCCCCACGCCGCCGAAAATATAGCCGAGAAACGCGGAGATCATGCCCAGAAACAGCGCCGTCATAAAAATTTCGCCCCATTTCTTATCGCGCTGACGCATCCGCATCAGTCCGCGCTGGATCTTTTTGCCCGTGATCAGAGGCAGGAACATGGATACAAGCATGCCGCAGGTCATAACAAGCGCCACGGTAACATAGATCGTCGCATCCGTAACGTTGTCGGGGAAAATGTTGGCAGCTATGGTTTCATAACTGAAACTGCCGATCACCGACAGCCGCAACCACGGCAACGGTATTCCGAGTTTCTGCGACAGCGCCACGATCCCGACAAGAATCGCAACCGCCGGCGCTACCGTAAAGATACCCGCGCGCACCATCGTTTTATGGAGGACCGCTTTGGACATTCCGATCTTTACGCCGCGACGATAAGCGCGTACAAGAAAAAAGACCGCCTGCGCCACAACTACTGCCAGGATCAGTGCCACAATGACATACAGAACAGGGGCGTTCTTATCAAATTGCACCGCATTGAGCTGAAAAAACATAAAAAACCCCGCATTTTTTATTGCAAAGCGAAAACTTTGCTTTCTTTTTAAAAAAGTATACCATACCCGGCCCATATTTTCAACTTATCTGGCAAAGTTTTCATAAAATACATTGAAAATTCATACGAAATTTGACAAAAAAACGATGAATCACGAATATTTTTTTAGACAACCTGATCAGCTTGCCTGGCCTTCCATTTTTCCTTACCTTAAAAATAGGGCGGGAACGCAAATTGCGTTCCCGCCCTGCCCGATTCAAACGGTTAAGGCTTTTTATACCAAAGCCAAACCTTACAATTTTTACATACTTTCTTTCAGAATCTGAATAACTTCTTCCTTGGTCAGGATCTTATAGCCGCCCTGCATGATATACGTGCTGTCTGCGATGCCGGGGATCATATCTTCGGTAACGCCCAACGTTTTCAGATCCATCACCAAGCCGATCGCACGCATCCATTTTTCCAAAGCCGCCAAGCCTTCTTTTGCCGTTTCTTCCTCGCTCTTGCCCGACGGATCGACGCCCCATACGTTTACGGCATAGCGCGCGATTTTCTTGACCCCGTACGGCAGAATATGCCGCATATATGCAGGCGTAACCGCCGCCAGCGTCATGCCGTGCGTGGCGTCCGTATAAGCGCCGACCGCCTGGCCGATCATATGCACTTCCCAGTCCGTGGTTTTTCCCATCGCCACAAACGTGTTCAGCGCCCATGTCGCCGTCCACATGATATTGCTGCGCGCCTCGTAATTTTTCGGATCTTTCACCGCAATATCTGCGCTGTGTATCAGCGAACGCATCAGTCCTTCCATGACATAGTCGCTCGTATTGTCGTCCGTACCGGAAAAATATTGCTCATGAATGTGGCAGAGAATATCAAAAAATCCCGCGACCATCTGGTATTTCGGCAAGGTAAATGTATATTCCGGATCGAGGATCGCAAATTTCGGAAACACCTCTTCTCCAAACACTTTCCCGATCTTGAGCTTCTGCGCATGATTGGTAATGACCGAACCGCCGTTCATTTCGCTGCCCGTGCCGACCATCGTCAGTACCGCGCCCACCGGCACGATCTCACAGTCAGGATCCTCCATGCGCAGATAATATTTCTCCCAGAAATCTTCCTTACAATGCACCGAAACAGATACGCCCTTCGCATAATCGATCACCGAGCCGCCGCCCACTGCCAGGATCAGATCCGCTTTCGCCGCACGCGCACGCTCGATTCCTTCTTTCATCTTTTCCGTCGTCGGATTCGGCATCACGCCCGCATCTTCATAGACGGTCTTTCCGTTCTCTTTCAAAACTTTCATCACAGCGTCATAGATCCCGTTTTTCTTGATCGATCCGCCGCCGTAAACCAAAAGCACGTTCTTCCCGTATTTGGGCAGCTGTTCGTTCAGTCCTTCCAGAGCATTCTTCCCGAAATATAATTTCGTCGGATTGCAATACGTAAAATTCCCTAACATTTCGTTTTCTCCTTTTCCGTTACGCTTTTATGCGCTGTTTTTCTCTATTATAAAACTTAAAGTTGACTCCAAGTCAAGCAAATTTTTAAATTTCTTAAAAATTTTCCGAAAATCCACCCTTCACAGACCGCTGTCCCGCACAAGAATTCCTTTTGTTCCCCACCAGCGAATTGTACGCCCCGCGTTTTGTCCATCCAGCGAATTGTACGCCCCGCAGTTTACCCCGGCGATTGGCAGCAACGGCGAACCCGGTTTTGTCTGCACAGCCATGCCATCACAGTCTGCGACGGGCACTTCGGCCCATTCGGCCGGCCAAAACACAGTTGACCGAAGCACGGCCCGATAACGCCTGCGAAAAATGCGGCCGTGCAAAGTACAGAGCGTTCGTCAAGGTTTAAGTATTAAAAACAGATTGCAAACGACAATTTGAAAGCGATTGAAAGCGTTTTATGAACGAAACGCTTTTGCCGCGCCGAAATAATTACGGCGCGGCAAAAGCTTATGTTTTATTTTCTATCGCATTGATCGGTATTGCGGAACGGACACCCCGCACATTTATTTTTATGGTTTTTCTTTCGCCGTACAAGATAAACCGCTGATACGACGATCCAAACAAGTATAAACACGGCAATCAAAATACTGATCCACCACATATCCCACCTATACGAACAGACATCCGATCTGATAAACGGCAAAGGTGATCACCCAAGCGACGATCAGCTGGAACAGAGCGACAAAGCCTGTCCATTTCCAGCTTTTGGATTCTTTATGGATGGTTGCCAGCGTTGCGGCGCAAGGAATATACAGCAAACAGAACACCATCAGACAGAAAGCGTTGAGCTGGCCGAAGCCGATGGAAGAAAGGACGGAGGCAAATGCCTGCATTCCTTCAGCGGAACTGGCATTGGCGATCCCGAACAGGACGGCACAACTGGAAACGACAACTTCTTTCGCGGAGATACCGGCAATCAAAGCAACAACGATCTGCCAGAACCCGAGTCCGATGGGAGCAAAGACAGGTACGAGGAATTTTCCGATATAGGCACCGAAACTAGCCGACATATCTTCCGCAAATCCCTGCGGACCGAAATAAAGCAGTGCCCAGATGATGATTGTCGCAATAAAAATAGTCGTTCCGGCTTTGACGAGATAATCTTTGACCTTTTCCCAAACATAAATTCCGACCGTACGCAGATCGGGCATTTTATATTCGGGAAGTTCGATGATGAGGTAATTGGCGTTTTGTTTCTTATCGATCAGATGAAGAATGGCAGATATTCCGATCGCAACGACGATGCCGATCACGTACATCGAATACGCCGCCAGCATGGCGTATCCGCCGAAAAACATTTCCGCAAAGAGAATGTAAACGGTCAGACGCGCACTGCAACTCATAAACGGCGTTACCAGCATAACTTTGATGCGATCGCGCTTGTTTTCCAGTGCGCGGGAAGCCATGATCGCGGGAACGGTACAGCCAAACCCCAAAAGCATGGGGATGAATGCCTTGCCGGAAAGGCCGAGCTTACTCATCAGTCCTTCCATGACATATGCCACGCGGGACATATACCCGCTGTCTTCCAAAAACGCCAGTGCCAGAAACAAAATAAAGATATTCGGCAGGAAGGTCAGGATCATTCCGACGCCGCCGATAATGCCGTCCACGACAAGGGATGTGATGATCTTGCTTGCTCCGACGGAATCCAATCCGTTTTGCGCGGCATTGGAAAGCCAACCGATCCCCAGTTCAAAAAAGCCTTTGATCCAGTCCCCTATAAAGAAGGTGAGGAAAAACACCAATGCCATGATCCCGAGAAAGACGGGAATGCCCCAAATCCTGTGCGTCAGAACACGATCGATCTTTTCCGTCAGAATATCCTGTTCCTGTTTATGCAAAAGGACCTCATGGATGATCTCGCCGATAAAATCATATTTCTCGTTAATAATCTCCGATTCATAATTTTTATCGAGCACATCCGGAAGGTCGACGGGGTATTTTTCTCCGATCTCCTTATCGCCTTCCAGCAATTTGATCGCGTGCCAGCGATAATTGGGAAGATCGGGATACTTTTCTTCCAATGCAGCGATGATTTTGTCGATCTTATCCTCGATCGCGTCCGAATAGACCATGGCATATTCGGCATGATCGTGCTGATGCGACGACATATAAGGATGATCGTGCACAAGCCCTTCGGAAGGCTTATGCCCTCGGTGATGGATCGCCGCATGAAGCAGAACATCCAACCCTCTGCGTTTGCGGGCCGTTACGGGAACCACAGGAATGCCCAGCATTTCCGGCAGACGATGCATGTCGATCTCCATACCGCGCTTTTGCACGATATCCATCATGTTCAGGGCCATGACGACCGGCTTGCCCAGTTCCAGAAGCTGCAACGTTAAGTACAAACTGCGCTCCAGCACCGATGCATCCACCACATTGATGACTACATCCACTTCGTCGCTCAAAATAAAATTACGCGCGACCGTCTCTTCCATGGTATAAGACGTCAGCGAATAAGTACCCGGAAGGTCTACAAGGTGGATCTTCTGATTGTGGTCTTTGATCGCGCCTTCCACCTTTTCCACCGTTACCCCGGGCCAGTTCGCTACTTTCAGATTTGCTCCCGTATAGGCATTGAAAAGCGTTGTCTTGCCGCAATTCGGGTTTCCTATAAACCCGATCGTCATCTCTTCCTGCACTTCTTCGCTCATTCTGCTTCCCTCACGCTGATATTTCTCGTTATGTTGCTTCCGAGCGCAACCCGCGTACCGCGCAGTTTGATGATCAGGATCCCCTTTCCCTTCCGGTTCAGTACGGTAACGGGTGCACAATCCGTCATGCCCAGCGCTTCCAGATGCCGCTCCATTTTAAAAGGCAGAGAAATACTCTCCACGACATATTTCCCTCCGATTTTCGCATCACTCAACAGCATTGGCTACTCCTTTGTGATATGAACTTTTTTCGGCTACATATTATAGCACCGCCAAAGCGTGCCGTCAACCTCTGGCGATCGGCGCGCGCAAAATCCTTTATGCATTTATTTCCTTCTTCTTTGATCATACTGACCGATTTTTCAATTTCTGTCAATGCCAGCCTATACACCGCTCTGTTCCCAAAAAAGCGCCACAAGACTCTCTACCGTACTTCCATAACTTTGAATGCCGTCGTGTACCCCGTTCGCTTTCAGAAACAAATCGTTGAAAAAACCGGAAATCGTGTCGATGATCCCCTCATATTTTTTATAATGCTCGTTCGCGTTGCGATACTCCTGTTTTATTTCCGGCAGCAAGCACTCATAAAGCGGCTTAAAATTTTCTTCGGAAAGAGCATTCAGTGTAACCGATACCGCACTCATCAGTCCGCTGTAACGCAGGTACGCGTCCTGCGAACGGATACACAGCACATACGCGGTAACATTTGCTTCGTTTTCGCGCGATACTCCTTTGGCATGCGTCATTTCGTGCGCCATCGTAACAGGCAGATCATAAGCGGGTATATTCGTATTCACATTCGCTTCCGCATAAAAAGGAAAATAAATGCCTGTTATCCCGAGATAACTCATCGGCACCGACAACGCCACAGCCTTCGGTCTGACTTCATAAAAAGCAAAATAATGTCCGTATCCGTCAAATTCCGAATTGATCCGCTTTGCCGTTTCCGCAAACGAATACGGCGGCACGACATTGCCTTCTTCATCCCGTGAAAGTTCCCCCGACAACTGATTGAGCTGTTCCACATAATATTGCGCGGCGGCGACTACATCTTCCTCTTTGACCTGAATATTCGCAGAGATCCCCAATGCGTCATAGACGGATACACGGTTATAAAGCGGCGCATATAAGATGCCGAACAGAGCCAGCACACACAGTACAGCCATCCCCAGCCGATACAACATACGCAAAAGACGTGTAAAATATTTTTTGAAGAGACAGCTCCCCGCATACACCAGCAAAAACGCCGCACCGAGCAAAAGCAAAACCGCCGTGATCTCATAAAAAGAGAACGGAACAATCCCCGTGATCCGACTGATCCAAAATCCCAGCGCGCGCGTAAGGCCTTGCGCATAGAAATATTCTGCCATCCACGGCACTTGTGCGGTCAGAAAAATGATCGACACGCTTAATGCAGCTGTAATTAATTTTTGAAGACGGCTCATCCGCCGCCCGTACAGCGGTCTTATTCTCATGCTCCCATTATATCATACCTTGACCGATATTTCCGTTAAAATTCAGAAAAATTTCAAAACTCTTTTCCTTGGACGGCTGTCAATATATAATTACGATCGCTCCCTTTGCGCGTCATATCGTTTGCCCCGAAATGTGTTGCATTTTTTAATACGTCTGCGCGGCGCACATAATCACCTGCGCGCCGAATGGCCTGCGCGCTGAATGGCCTAGACGCCAAATAACTTGCTCGCCGAATAATCTGCACGCCGTTTGATTTTTGTACCGTTTGATTTATACAAAAAACGCGGCACAGCTGTTTGCTGTGCCGCGGCGTCGATACTTATGCAAATACCCACTTATCAGGTAAATTTCAAATGCCTTTGTTTTTCAAATTTTCGGCCTTTTTCGCGGTCAATTCTTTTCGACGACATTTACCTTGCAGCCTTGCGGTGCCTTGACCGTCGTCTTTACTTTCCCGTTTTCTTTCTTGCAGGAAACTTCCAGCAATCCGGCAGGCGTAGGGATCTGCGCGTCGAAATATGTAAGCGAACCGAGATCGGGCGACACGGTTATTTCTTTGTACCCAGCTTTTTCGATCTTAACACCGACAACGCGGTCCAAGAGGAACGGGATCACTCCTGCCGACCAGCCATGGCAGAGGCTGTGCCGGTAACCGATATAACAATATCTTCCGAAATCGCCGTGAATATCGCGCTCGCCTTCCCGGCAAAAACGATCTACGGGGCAAGAATTTTCCATCCAATCGACGTCAAAATCTTCCCAAAATGTGGTTGCTCCCATCTTCAGCATACCGCCGTAGTACTCTTTCAGTGCAGCAAGCGCTTTTTCTATCCCCGCATTTTCGCTCAGAGCGCCGAGCAGGAAATAGCTCATAAACGTAGAAAATCCTTTGGCCCCGTTTTCGACCAGAAGTTTTTTCTCCGCCGCGGAAAGTGCCGTATTCGAGAAATATTTCAGCGCGACGATCTGCTTTTTATCCTGAACCGGAACATCTTTTTTGTCCATCTTGGCGCGGATACGCTTTGAAAGCGAACCGTCCCGTCCGCAAAGTTTTTCCAGTTCCTCCGCACGATCCGCACAGATCTTGCAAAGGCAGCGGACGCCTTCCGGCTCATCCGGCTGTTCATGCGTCGGCCAGTCCACAAAATTGACACCGAAATCAAAATCACCGTTGTCGGCAATGCAGGCATCGATCTGCTCGAGCAATGCGACCATATATTCTTTCTGCGACAATATGTAATCCAGATTTCCCGTGAGTTTGTAGTAATCGCTCAGAATGATCAGCCACCACATGCTGTACATGGGATAGCTGTTCATCCACAAAGGAAGTGGCGTTTCGTTTTTCACAAAATCCAGCGATTTTGTAATGCATCCGTCATCCGCACAAACGGAAAGCAATGCGCGCATTTCCGGATAAATATCGCCGATCCAAACAAGGCGGTCGCGTTTGATTCCGTCCCAGATGTAGTCCTGTGCACACAGCTGAACCGTATAGGCCGCCGTATCGTAGATGCGGTTGATCAGTTCATCCGAACAGCGGAATGTTCCCAGTTGCGGACGCGCGTTATGGATGTACACGGCATTGACAGCTTTCAGACAGAACTGTGTAGCCTCTTCAGGGAATTCGAGATATGCAAAGCGGAACCCGCTGCAAAAGAATTCCATGTCCGACAGAATCGACAGCGGCACCGTCATATCGCGCAGGCTGTGATTGTTCGTACTGCCTTTGGTACCAAGCGGCGATACCGCTTCTCCGACCGATTCTCCCAACCGTAAATGTACCGGCAAACCTTCCGTGCCGTACCCCGTAACAATGCGAAGCGCACCTTGCAATTCTTTTCCGAAATCCAAAAGAATGCGCGCTTTGCCCTGTACTTTTGCAAATACTTTTTCATTCAGTCCGATCTGATCCGCATCCCGCAGAAGATTTTCCGCATTCTCAACCCCTTCCGCCATCAATACGCGGACAGGCGCCATAAATTCGCGGATCCTAGTATCCAGTTTCATGCTTGGCCCCTTTCAGGAAGAAATATACCTCTATTCCGACCTGTCATTATGTTTTTCATATTCAGCAATACGAAAATTCCTCAACCCGATGCTTTTCGTATACACTTAACCTATTTTATTATAGAATAAATTCAAAATTTCTGCAAGACAAAACTTGACAAAAAAACAACCGATTTATAATATTATATCATTTCTCCGCCGAAAATGCACTAAAAGTACAAATGCCGGCACTGCAGCGAAATACTCTCTCAGCCGCCATACATGCGGAACAGGAAATACAAACCGACGAGTATCCCCGCCGCGATCAGGATCGTGATGAATACTTTCAGCGGCGATATCGGCGCTTTGCCCGTAACCTTCCCGTTCAGTCCGTTCACAAAAAAATTATAAATTTTTGTATGCCATTTGCAATGACCGACATATACCGGGAGCAATATGTATTTAAATGTGATTCCCGAATACTGCGTGGAGATCCGAAAAGACGAGACCACATCGTACACGTACTGACTTAGTATCGCAGAACGCAGACGATTTCCGATCACGCCCTTCGCTTCTTCCCAACACTCCAGACCGCTCTTCGTGTTTTGAGTGGCCGTATAACCGCTTAAGTATTCTTTTGTATATTCGCGGCTGTCGTTCGTCTGAAACGGCTGCAGCTTGTTGAGGGATTTCTGATCGATCGTCCCGCTTGCCTGAATGAGCACGTCATCGAAAAACATTTCATAATTTCCGCTCACGGTAAAATAACGGGTACGCTGTTCGCGAACCGTCTTTCCGTTGACACGGCGCGTAACATAATAATGTTTTCCCAATACCGCCGTATAATACGAATGCGTCCGCGAATCGAAAGAAAACGAAGGCATATAGACGCCCTTCATTTTTTCCGGTTTTGCACTTTTGCGAAATTTCTGAGGCGCAAAAAGCCGCTTACGTACCCACGTTTTCACTGCCGTTGCCGCATCTTTCAGCGCTACGCGGAACGGTACCACCGCATTGGGGCGGATATCCGGAAGTTCGGAAGTTTCCACAATGTTGGTCGCCCCGCAGAAAGGACACTGTTTTGCGATCTCGTTTTTATCCAGCACTTCTTGAGCCCCGCAATTTTCGCAGCGGAACACATGCGATCCTTCCCAACCGCCTTTGTCCGTCAAAAGCCGTTCAAAATCCAGCTCCTCGCTCGTCTTCGACTCAATGTCCTTTTGCGTGCCGCAATGTTCGCAAAGCAGTTTTCCGCTCTCGGCGTCATAAATCATGTCCGCCCCGCAAGCCGGACATTTCATGACCGCCGTACGGTTCTCGGAATTTTCGGGTTCGCGCGCGATCGGCTCGCTTTGCTGCGCCGACTGAGTTGGCGCAATATCGTCAAACAAATCCGAATTATCTCTCATTTCCTATCTCCGCACATTCCATGTTAACGTTTCCTTTATTATAAAATATTTGTTTTCATTTTGTCAAGAAGCTGCCGGAATTCCATCCAAATTTTTCGGTTTTTGCCTTGTTTTTGTACGATTTTAGCCTCTTTTCAGCCTTTTTTCTTATCCTCCCTTGACTTATCCCCTGTCATATCTTATACTGAATGTAATAAAAAAACATGACAAGTTTTGTTTTGAAACTTTTAAAGAGGGGTGAAACGATATGGAAATCATAGCACAGAGGGTATTCAGCACTCTCTATATTTATCTGGATACAGGATTTCTCGTACTGTTTTGCGCACTTTTATTGTTCCGCAAACGGTATCTGACGCTCTTATTTGCACTGGCGGGCGGCGTTTTGTATATGCTTGTGGATTACGGGATCTTTCACCTTGTCTGCCATGCGCGGAGCATTGAAGGCGGGAACCTGTTTCTTGTTCTGTTATGGATGTCCATGAGTTACGGTATCACTAATTTTGCTTTTTTGTGGCTGTGGATGAAAAAAGACGAACACCTGTTGGAATGGTCGCTTTTGATCTGGGCATGGTGGTTATGTGCACCCATGCTCGCCGAAACATTCGGGCAAAATTTCCCTATCGTTACCATCCAGCGCACGACGGGCTCTTATCACGGATATATGGCGCTGATCCTGTTTTTGGGATACGGAGCGGCGATCGTCTACAATTTTCTGCAGACAGAGCGCGCAAAGAGATTTCCTCTGCCCTGGCTTCTGGCAGGCGGGATTTTAGCACAATTTGCGTGGGAAGCCGCGCTCCTGATCGGCGGAATCCGCAGTGCCGAATTTGCATCCGTCTGGGATAAATTGATGACGCTCTTCGTCAATTCTCTTCTGGAAACCAATCTGGGTGCCGTCCCCATTTTCTGTATCTATGCACTCATTACATCCCGTTTGGGAGAAAATCTTACACGACGTACCCCCGTTTGCTTTACCAAACGCATCGCCGAACTCAACAAAAGAAAAGTGCGCGACGCCGAAAGCCCTATTTCCCCGACTCCGCAAAAAAACGAGGAAACAGCCCCCGTTGTACGTTCGGAATAAATTATAGTCGACAGCGAAAAAACATACCACAGCCGTCGGAGCAGAAAATCTGCGCCGACGGCTGCGGGTTATCTTTATGACAGAAAAGGGATGCCGTCCGAAAGAATTCGGACGACATCCCTTTTCTTAACGGTCAAATCGAAAAACCTGTCCGTTTTTTACAGGACATCCTTATACAGGTCGATGTTATCGAAACAGATAGAGTATTTCCCCTGTTCGATGCCGTGCACGATCTCCACCGTGCGCGCGTTACAAGGCGTGGGAACTCCGTATTTTTTACCGTATTCACAGACAACGCCGTTGATAAAATCGATTTCGCAGATCTTTCCGGCGCGCAGATCCTGCAGCATGCTGGATATCAGGCGCGCGTGTTTTTTCATCGCTATGGGAATCAGGGCAAAAGACAGAGCTTTCTTTAGTTTCCCCTTATAATCGAACAGTTTGTCGATCTGATGCCCCTGCACAGGCTCGATACGGATCCCTGCGGCTTTGGCAACGTCGATGCATTCTTTCATGATGCGCTGTGCGACCGTGCGCGCACGTTTTTCCTTCGAAACTTCGCCGAATGTAGCGCCCGTAACCGTGGAAAGCCCCGAAAACGCACTGTTGATCAGAAGTTTCGACCATCTGGCCCCGATGAAATTTTCTTCCACGATGACCGTTCCCATACATTCGAGCAGTTTTTTCACGTCCTGCAAATGATTGCCCTTGCCGAACGCACCCAGCGAAAAAGTAAGCGCGGCAGGATCGGAAGTAAGTTCGGAAACGCCTTTCCCATGGAAAGTAGCACCCCATGCTATGGCGCAGCCCAGCGTGCGGTCGCTCCCGATCATCTGTGCGATCTTCGGTTCGGGAAGACCGTTCTGACAGGTGCAGATCGCACCGTCCTCTTTCAGTTTATCTTTTAAAAACGCAACAATGTCCGCATTGTATCTCTGTTTGGTCATGAGCAGGATAATGTCATACTGTCCCGTCATTTCTTCGGGCAACAGAGCATTCACCTTCTGTGTAAAATCGACCGTACCGATAATATGCGCGCCGTGTTCTTTGAGCGCTTCTATATGCTCCTTGTTGCGGTTGACAAGATCGATCTCCACTCCCGCTTTGGCGATGTATGCACCGAGCACCGTACCCATTGCGCCCGCGCCGTAAATTGCACATTTCATAAACAATATCTCCCTTTTCTTTGATCAGGAACTCTGCCGTTTTTTATTATAGCACGCATCCTGCCGTTTGTAAATAAGATCTTTTACAGATACAGGCAAATCAGAACGCCTGCAGCGATCTGCCAGGCAAGCCCCAGAAAATTGACAGCCAAAAAATACCAATGCCTGGTTTTGTGGCGGAAAAGAAACATGGCGAGCGTACCGCCCACGGCGCCCCCGAAAAAGGAAAATCCGAGCAGTACTTTTTCGGGTATGCGCCATTTTCCTTTCTTTGCCCTTGCTTTATCCGAAGCATACAGACAAAACGCAACCAGCGAAAGAACGCCGATCAGACATAAATACAAGATCCAAATTTTCATAAACACTCCTCTTATTTCTTGACAAAACACATCACGCCGCCGCGCGTTTTATAGAAATCCTCACAGTCCGCATCCGCAGCCATGTACAAGCCGCCCGCAAGCCTGCCGGGCAAAAAAATTTTCGTCCGCGCAAACCTTTTAAAAAAACTTATTGCGATCTGAATCACTCCGGGGCTGTCCGCCGGGCAACGTACACAACCAAGTTACAGCCGCCGTCCGATTCGTTATTCAATCTTACGCAGTACGGCGCGGACGGGCGCGCCGTCCGCGCCGCCCAGTTTCATCGGCAAAGCGATGAGTTCATATTCGCCCTCTTCCGCCTCGGAAAGGTCCAGTCCTTCCAGGACGGCAACTTCCGCACCGAGCAAAATGCGATGGATGCTCTCGTCGCCGACGCTCTGCTCTTCGCAGCCGATCAGAAGGCATCTTTCGGCGATCTGCTCTGCCTGCCCGACAGTCAAACAAAAAGTGCCTTTGATCACAAGCCTTTCGGGAAGATCATTGAACGGGATATTTCTTTGTGAACACACCGCACATTTTCCCACAAGGCGCGACAGGCTGACCTGATCCGCCGTTTTCCCTCCCTGTATAAAATGCGAAGGTGCGTCCAGATGCGTACCGTTGTGCGCGCAAAAAGTAACGTCTGTCAGCGAATAGCCGTCCCTTTCATAGCTTCGTACGCGGCGGTAAAACGGAGCCGTATCGCCGTCAAATACTTTCCCCGAAAATAATTCCTGCGTGATATCGATCATTTTTTCCCTCCGTTTGTCCGATTCCGCCTCGCCTACCTTGCAACGTTGTCTCAATGCCGCAAAGCGATCGAATCCTGTTTTGACACCCCTTTTCCCTTCGCCTTTTAATTTGGCGCAATATTTATTTGTCCGTTTCCGCAACGACCGCCCCCGCTACAAAGCGGCTGCCCTTCCTATGCCGCCCGTCCCTATGCCGCCCGTCCCTATGCCGCCCGTCGGCGGCCGCCGACGGGCGGCATCCCTGCACAGAGGCTATCGTTTTTCTTAGATACGAAAAGTCAAACAAAGCGCGCGAGCCGCATTCTTTTTTACCCGACGGCGGGGACTTCTGCGTATCAGTATAACAAAATCAGAAAAAAAGTCAACCGTGCGGCAAATTTTACCGAAAAACGGCTTCGGAATATTTGACAGAACGGTGAAAATTCCGTATAATTCAAAATGCAATGGATTTTTGTTGAAGGAATACCAGATAGAAGTCGCATGCAAATACCGACCACCCGAAGGGGTTGAGGCCATACGGACAGCCGGGTCGAATGCCGATCGGCGGCTTTGCCGCCTTATTGATTGAGTTAAAAGCTCAAATTTTATAAGTTGGTTACTTTATAACCGGTGCGATCCGCACAAAACTTGTGAAACGGTCAATAAGCGCATACGTATTTGCTATGGGACAGTTTTCTGTATGTCCTGAGAAGAACGGGTGTATAACGACATTTACAGGATAAAGCGGTTTGCTTTATCCTTTTTTTATGCCATTTTTTACGGACGGTACTGCCATGAAAAAGCTCAAACTGTACGGATTCAACAATCTTACGAAGTCGCTCAGCTTCAATATTTACGATATCTGCTATGCGAAGACTCCGCAGGAAAAGAAAGAATACATATCGTACATCGATCATCAATACAATTCCAAGCGCTTAACGGAGATTTTGACCAACCTGACCTCCATGATCGGCGCGAAAGTTTTAAATATTTCGGGGCAGGATTACGATCCGCAGGGTGCGTCGGTTACCCTGCTCATTTCCGACCTTGCCATGATCCCCGTCGAGGGCAAGACGCAGGTGGCGCATCTGGACAAGAGCCATGTTACGGTCCATACCTATCCGGAATACCATCCCGAAACTTCGCTGGCGACGTTCCGCGTGGATATCGACGTGGCGACCTGCGGAACGATCACGCCCCTCTCCACGCTGGATTACCTGATCGGATCCTTCGATTCGGATATCATTACCATGGATTACCGCGTGCGTGGCTTTACGCGAAGCATGGACGGAAGAAAGATCTTCAACGATCTCAAGATCAATTCCATCCAGAATTTTATTTCGCAGCCGACCTTGAAAAAATACGACGCGATCGACGTGAACGTCTATTCCGCCAACATATTCCACACGAAGATGCTTTTGCGGGAGATCGACCTGAAAAACTATCTGTTTAACCAAAACGCGGAAGAACTTCCCCCTGCAAGAAAACAGGAGATCCTCGACAGTCTTCGCAAGGAAATGATCGAGATCTTCAACGGAAGAAACATTTACTGAGAACGGCCCTGCCGTACGGACAGCGTACGAAAGGACTGCTTTGCCAAAACATTTACCGACGGCGATGCCGCAGCCGATTGCGATGCACGTTTCCGATTCGGCAACAGCGAAACAAAAGGAGTCTCTATGGATCTTGAAGCACAACAGAGAGCGCCCATTTACGAGGCGCTTGACCGATTCGGAAAAATGCGGGTGGTACCGTTTGACGTTCCGGGACATAAGCGCGGGCGCGGAAACCCCGAACTTGCGCGTCTTTTGGGAGAAAAATGCGTGAGCATGGACGTGAATTCCATGAAACCGCTGGACAATCTCTGCCATCCCGTTTCCGTCATCCGCGACGCGGAAAAACTTGCCGCCGATGCGTTCGGCGCCGACAACGCCTTTCTGATGGTAGGCGGTACGACGTCCGCCGTACAGAGCATGGTCATGTCCGCCGTGCAGGCGGGTCAGAAAATCATCCTGCCCCGCAACGTACACCGCAGTGTCATGGGAGCGCTGGTGCTGTGCGGCGCGATCCCCGTATACGTCAACCCAGAATGCGACGACAGGCTCGGCATCCCCCTCGGGATGAGCCTTGCGCAATTAAAGAATACCATCGAAAAGAACCCCGACGCCAAAGCCATTCTCGTCAACAACCCCACTTATTACGGGATCTGTTCGGATCTGCGCTCGATCGTGGAACTTGCGCACAAAAACAACATGCTGGTACTTGCAGACGAAGCGCACGGCACCCACTTTTATTTCGGAGAAAACCTGCCCGTATCCGCCATGGCGGCGGGCGCGGACATGGCGGCGGTATCCATGCACAAATCGGGCGGAAGCCTGACGCAGAGTTCACTACTGCTTACGGGTCCGCGCGTCAATGCCGACCACGTGCGGCAGATCATCAATCTTACGCAGACGACCAGCGCGAGTTATCTCCTCTTGTCCAGTCTGGACATCTCGCGCCGCAATCTTGCCCTGCGCGGGAAAGAAGCGTTCAACGGCGTTTGCGACCTTGCCGATTACGCGCGCGAAGAGATCAACGATCTGGGCGGCTGGTACGCCTTTTCCAAAGAGCTGATCAACGGCGACAGCGTTTTTGATTTTGATCAGACAAAACTTTCCGTACATACGCTGGACATAGGTCTTGCCGGCATCGAAGTTTACGATATTCTGCGCGACGAATACGATATCCAGATCGAATTCGGGGATTTGGGCAATATACTTGCCTACCTCTCGATCGGCGACAGGCGCCGCGACGTGGAAAGGCTCGTTTCCGCGCTCAGCGAGATCGGCAGACTGTATGCAAAAGACCGCACAGGCATGATGGAGAACGAATACATCGCGCCCGATGTTGCGGTAACGCCGCAGTTCGCATTCTACGCGCCCAAAGAATCCCTGCCCATCGAGGAAACGGCGGGGCGCGTCTGCAGTGAATTTGTCATGTGCTATCCGCCCGGGATCCCTATCCTGGCACCGGGCGAACGGGTAACGGGCAAAATCCTCGAATATATTCGCTACGCAAAGGAAAAGGGCTGTCAGCTGACCGGTCCCGAAAACGCGAAAATCGAACGGCTGAACGTGCTGATCGAATAAATTTCGCGAAAAAAATACAGATACGTACAAAATATTTTTGATCCAAACCTTTAAAAAGGAGCCATAAAAATGGACTTTTGGTTTTCCGAAAAACACACCAACGACGTAAAGCTGAGCATCCGCGTGGACAAACAGGTTTACAGTGCGACGAGTGATTTCCAGCGCATCGATATATTCGATACGCCTGCATTCGGGCGCATCCTCGTGCTGGACGGATATCTCATGCTCACCGAAAAAGACGAATTTATTTACCATGAGATGATCACGCACGTGCCTATGGCGGTGCATCCGCACGTAAAAGACGTGCTTGTCATCGGGGCGGGCGACGGCGGCGTGATCCGCGAACTGACGCGTTATCCCGAGATCGAACGCATCGATCTTGTCGAGATCGACGAAGAAGTCATCGAAGCGAGCAAAGAATATTTACCCTTTACCTCCTGCAAAATGGGCGATCCGCGCGTGAACATCTACATCCAGGACGGGCTGAAATTCATCCGCCGCAAAAAGGATGAATACGATCTGATCATCGTGGATTCCACCGATCCGTTCGGCCCGGGCGAGGGACTGTTTTCCCGCGAATTCTACGGAAACTGTTTCAAAGCCCTGCACGATGACGGGATTATGGTCAACCAGCACGAAAGTCCTTTCTATGAACAGGATGCACTCGCCATGCAGCGTGCGCACAAGCGGATCATCGAATCTTTCCCCTTTTCGCGCATTTACCAGGCACACATTCCGACCTATCCGTCGGGACACTGGCTTTTCGGATTTTCCACGAAAAAGTACCACCCGCTGCGCGATCTGAACGAGGCGCGCTGGAACGAACGGGGCTTAAAATGCAAATATTATACGACGACATTGCACCGCGGCGCATTTTACCTGCCCGCTTATGTCGAGGAGATGCTTGAAGATGTTGAAAAAGAACGTTGAAACTTTCATGGGATGCGACGCCGATTACAAAGACGCAAAGATCGTCCTGTTCGGCGCGCCCTTCGATTCCACCACTTCCTTCCGCCCGGGTACGCGGTTTGCCAGCGCGGCGATCCGCCGCGAATCGTACGGACTGGAACTGTACTCCCCCTATCAGGACAGAGAACTTTCGGAATTTTCCGTCTTTGACAGCGGCGATCTTGAACTTTGCTTCGGCGACACAAAAATAGCGCTTGCAGATATCGAAAAGCGCTCGAAAACCGTTTTGGCGGACGGAAAACTTCCCTTCCTGATCGGCGGAGAACATCTTGTAACGCTCGGAAGCGTACGGGCGGCGGTCAAAAAATATCCCGACCTGCACATTCTGCATTTCGACGCGCACGCGGATCTTCGCGAAGATTATCTCGGAGCGCGCCTGTCCCATGCATGCGTCCTGCGACGCTGTCATGAACTGGTCGGCGACCATAAAATATTTCAATACGGTATCCGTTCGGGCGACAAGTCGGAATTTGTCTGGGGAAAAGATCATGTCTTTACGCATAAATTCGATCTGGACGGACTGGAAAACACGCTTAGCGATCTGCAGGGAAAACCCGTATATCTTACGGTCGATCTGGACGTTCTGGATCCTTCCGTATTCCCCGGCACGGGAACCCCCGAACCGGGCGGCGTAACATTTGATGCGCTCCGCGGCGCTCTGACCAAAGCCTGCTCTGCCCTCGACGTGGTGGCGGCAGACGTCAACGAACTGTCCCCGCATTATGACCAGAGCGGCGCCTCCACGGCGGTCGCCTGCAAAATCGTCCGAGAAATGCTGATCGCACTCTCGGCGCGCATTCAAAAAGCAGATAATCTTTTTTAAAATTTTTCCGATCGGCACTTGAACATTCGGAATTTTTTGCAAAATCTGAACGGCGGTCCGACGGAAAGCAAAAGTATATTTCAATCGGCCATTATTTTTCAATATGCGCTCTTTGAACGCGGGAAAGCCGAAACTTACTTTTTCGGGAGTAAAACAGCAAGCGTTCAGGAGCGAAAGACGGCGTGCGCTTACGGGCGCGAAAAAGACAGAAGACTTTTAAAGAGGTATTGAATTATGGGAAAAGCTCTTATTATCGGCTGCGGGGGCGTTGCGTCCGTTGCCATTCACAAATGCTGCCAGAACAGCGAAGCGTTTGACGAGATCATGATCGCAAGCCGCACGAAATCCAAGTGCGACGCGCTCAAAGACAAGCTGCAAGGCACGACCAAAACAAAGATCCACACCGCGCAGGTCAACGCGGACAATGTCGATGAACTTGTCGCGCTTATCGAAAAATTCCGTCCCGACGTAGTATTGAACCTTGCCCTGCCCTACCAGGATCTTAAAATCATGGACGCCTGCCTGAAAACAAAGGTGCACTATGTGGATACGGCTAACTATGAACCGGAAGACACGGCGAAATTCGAATACAAATGGCAGTGGGCATACCGCGAAAAATTCAAAGAAGCGGGAATCTGCGCACTTTTGGGAAGCGGTTTCGATCCCGGCGTAACGGGAGTATTTTCCGCATATGCGCTCAAACATCATTTCGATGAGATCAACTACATCGACATTCTCGATTGCAACGGCGGCGATCACGGGTATCCGTTTGCGACGAATTTTAATCCCGAAATCAACATCCGTGAAGTTTCCGCCAACGGTTCCTACTGGGAAGACGGGCACTGGGTGGAAACCAAACCCATGGAGATCAAACGCGAATATAATTTTGAAGGCGTCGGCATGAAAGACATGTACCTTCTGCACCATGAAGAGATCGAAAGTCTTGCCCTCAATATTCCCGGAATCAAGCGCATCCGCTTTTTCATGACTTTCGGACAGAGCTACCTCACGCACCTGAAATGTCTGGAAGACGTCGGCATGACCTCCATCAAGCCCATTCTCTACGAAGGAAAAGAGATCGTACCCTTGCAGTTTTTGAAAGCCGTCCTGCCCGATCCCGCTTCTTTGGGACCGCGCACGAAGGGTAAAACAAACATCGGCTGCATCTTCCGCGGCAAAAAAGACGGAAAAGATAAAACATATTATCTCTACAACATCTGCGATCATCAGGAGTGCTACAAAGAAGTAGGCTCGCAGGCGATCTCGTATACCACGGGCGTACCTGCCATGATCGGCGCCATGCTCGTCATGAACGGTACCTGGACAAAACCCGGCGTTTACAACATCGAAGAATTCGATCCGGATCCGTTCATGGATGCGCTCAACAAGTGGGGTCTGCCCTGGAAAGAAGATTTTAATCCCGTTCTCGTTGACTGATGAAAACGCCTTATTTTCTGATCGATGAAAAAAAGCTTATCGAAAATCTTTCTTTGCTGAAAGAAGTTTCCGAACGGGCGGGCTGTAAAATTCTGCTCGCGCAAAAAGCCTATTCGATCTACCAGACCTATCCCTTATTTTCCAAATATCTTGCCGGCAGTACGGCGAGCGGACTGTACGAAGCTAAGCTCGGCAGAGAGGAATTCGGCGGCGAAGTGCACGTCTTTTCCCCGGCATACCGCAAAGAGGATATAAGAAAGCTCGTCAAAATCTGCGATCATATTCTGTTCAATACGCCGTCGCAGGTCAAAAAGTTTGCGCCGGTTTGCAAAGCGGCGGGTGTTTCCGTCGGGCTTCGGATCAATCCCGAATGCTCCACGCAGGAAGGACACGCGATCTATGATCCCTGCGCACCCGGATCCCGTCTCGGAACAACGCTCGCGAACTTTGACGAGAGCATACTTTCCCTTCTCGACGGATTGCATTTCCACACGCTCTGCGAACAAAACAGCGACGATTTAGAAACAACGGTACGAGCTTTTTGCGGCAAATTCGGAAAATATCTGCACAAGATGAAGTGGCTGAATCTTGGCGGCGGACACCACATCACGCGCACGGATTACGACGTGGAAAGACTTATCCGCATTGTTACGGAATTGAAAAAAGAGTACGGCGTACAGATCTATCTCGAACCCGGAGAAGCGGCAGTGCTCAACGCAGGCACACTGCATACCCGTGTACTGGAAACAATGAAAAACGGTATGGATATTGCCATTTTGGACGCTTCCGCCGCATGCCATATGCCCGACGTGATCGAAATGCCCTACCGCCCGCCCCTGCAAGGGAGCGGAAAACCGGGCGAAAAAGCCTTTACCTGTCGGTTGGGCGGTCCGACCTGTCTTGCGGGAGATATCATCGGCGATTACTCGTTCGCCGCACCTTTGAAAGAAGGCGACGAACTTGTTTTTGAAGATATGGCACTCTATACCATGGTCAAAACAAATACCTTCAACGGAATGCCTCTGCCCGCCATTTATCTGCAGAAAACGGACGGCAGTATTGAAAAGATCCGTTCCTTTTCCTATAAAAATTTTAAAAACAGACTGTAAAAACAAGAGGCGTCTGT
>ENA-UOJL01000248-UOJL01000248.1-human-gut-metagenome-genome-assembly--contig:-P47-NODE-248-length-86482-cov-27.239786_pt1 | contig 86482 bp, 70 predicted proteins | sample MGYA00242347_ERZ723894 | MGnify/ENA metagenome assembly ERZ723894
GCAGGCGTAGGTGTAGTACACGTCCTCGCGCACCCAGAACTCTGCCGGCTTCATCTGCAGTGTTCTGCGAACCTCTTTGCCGATCTCCACCATCTGGTTGCCGCAGGCAGAGCAGATCCGTTCATTCTCCGGCAGGCGGTGCTCCACCACCTCGGTGGGAGTCCCCTCCGGAACAACATCCAGCACATTGCCGAACTGCCGCTTGCGCTCGTGCGCCTTCACAGCAATCTGCTTCTCTGTGGCGGCTTTGGTGCCGAAGACGTAGGCCTCCAGCTCGTTGTAGGTCAGGCTCAGCTGGTCCATGACCATCTGCTCCGCCTGCTCTGAAGAACGGCCAAACAGCTTCCTTTTGGACAGCTTCAGCTGCTCCAGCAGCCACTCATTTTGCAGTGTCAGGCTGGTGATGACCTGCGCCTGCTCCTGTTCGCGGGCAGCAAACTTTGCTTCCAGCTTTGCGTTCCGTGCTTTTTCCTGCTGCAAACGCTCATATTCCGCACGGGAAATGGTCACCATTTCTTCCGTGTTGCTTGTCTGCATTTCTCTGTTTTCCATGAGGAAATTATACCACAAGGCAGAGAGAAAAGCCAGTATTTTCAATGGTTTTGGACATTCTTCCTTGCTCAGACTGTGCTCAATCCTGTCACCGGACGGTGGGCTTTCGGCTGCTCGATTTGCAGTCCCTCCATGAGCCAGCGGTACTGCTGCGGCGTTAGCGTCTTCACCTCAGATTCTGAGCGCGGCCATTGGTAAACGCCCTGCTCCAGTCGCTTGTACAGCAGGATGAAGCCGCCCTTTTCCCAGTACAAGCCCTTGATACGGTCTCGCCGCCGTCCGCAGAACAGGAACAGCGTGTTGGTAAATGGATCCAGTTCAAACTGCTGCTGGACGAGCCGCGCCAGACCATCTATGCCTTTACGCAGATCCGTGTAGCCGCAGGCAATATAGACTTGATCTGCACCGGTGAAGTCGTTCAGCATAGGCGCAGGAGCTCCACCAGCAGTCTCAGCTGTTCCGCGTCACAACCGGGGTAAATGTCCAGACTGGCCTTCCCAATATGCAGTGTGGCGCAACGTTCCGCTACGTTGCGAGACATTTTCTTCGGTTCCGGCAGCTCCGCAAAGGTCACGGCCGTTGATGGCGGTGCTCCGTTTTTCCGTACGCCTGTCAACAGTTCACGTTCCCAACGGTAATAGGTGGCTGTCGTAACACCCCGCTGCCGGCACCATTCACTTACAGAGAGACCGCTGCCCCTGCATTCCTGTATAGACATGCTCCATTCCTGCTTCTTGGCTTCATGTTTCAGCTCATTGCTCGTCATTTACTTCACACCCTGAACATTATAGTGGTGGAAAGTTTCACAACTCCCCACCACTATTGTCCCATGTCTGTCCAGCCGCTGCCTGCTTTGACGGTTACGGGTCTTCTGTCTGATGCGTCCCTTTTTTCACGCCTTCTGCGCACCGACGTCGCCGAGGGCGGCGGCCGCCGCTTTCTCCCGCCGGCGCACGCAGAGCGTGCCGTTTTCCGCCGCCAAAACCGCCGTGTCGCCGCTTGCGAGCGTGCCGTCCAAAAGGCAGGTCGCGAGCGCGTCCTCCACTTCGCTGCGGATGAGCCGCCGCAGGGGACGCGCGCCGTAGGAAACATCGTAGCCCCGCTCGGCGAGAGAGACCGCGCAGCCCTCGTCCGCCTCAAGCGTGATGCCGAGCGTCGCGGCGCGGGAAACGGTCTGCGCAAGCAGCCGCCGCGCGATCTCGGCGCAGTCCTCGCGCGATAAGCGGCGGAAGACGATCGTCTCGTCCACGCGGTTCAAAAATTCCGGCCGGAACGTCCGCCGCAGCTCCGCGATCACCGTCTCCTTCACGGCGGCAAACTGCGCGTCGGTGCTTTTCTTCTCCTCCGGTGCAAAGCCGAGCGGCGTGCCCGCCGCCGTGATGCTCTTCGCCCCGATGTTCGACGTCATGATGACCGCCGTGTTGCGAAAGTCCACCTTGCGCCCCTGCGCGTCCGTCACGACGCCGTCCTCTAAAATTTGCAGCAGAATATTCCACACGTCCTCGTGCGCCTTTTCGATCTCGTCGAAGAGCACGACGGAGTACGGCTTGCGCCGCACCTTTTCCGTCAGCTGCCCGCCCTCGTCGTAGCCGACGTAGCCCGGCGGCGAGCCGATCAGGCGCGAGACGGTGTGTTTTTCCATATACTCGCTCATGTCGATGCGGATCATCGCGTCCTCGCTGCCAAATACCGCCTCGGCGAGCGCTTTACTGAGCTCCGTCTTGCCCACGCCCGTGGGGCCGAGGAAGAGGAACGACCCGACAGGCCGTTTCGGGTCCTTGACGCCGACGCGCCCGCGGCGGATGGCGCGCGCCACAGCGCACACTGCCTCGTCCTGCCCCACAACGCGCGCATGAAGCGTTTCTTCAAGCGTCAAAAGCCGCGCGCTTTCGCTCTCGTTGAGCCTTGTCACCGGAATGCCCGTCCAGTTCGACACCACGGCGGCGATGTCCTCCGCCGTCACGCGCACAGCGGTCTTTTCCGCCTCGCGCGCCTGTTTTTTTCGCTCAGCTGCCGCCTGCGCGCGGAAGCTCTCCTCCGCGTCGCGCAGCCGCGCCGCCTTTTCATAGTCCTGCGCGCGGATGGCAGTCTCCTTGTCCCGCGCGGCGGCGCTTGCCTTCTCTTCAAGCGCTTTCAGTTCGGGCGAGGCGCCGCGCGCGGACAGTTTCACGCTTGCCGCCGCCTCGTCGATAAGGTCGATAGCCTTATCCGGCAAAAAGCGGTCGGGCAGATACCGCTTTGAGAGCGTCACCGCCGTGCGCAGGGCCTCGTCCTCGATGGAAAGGCCGTGATACGCCTCGTACTTTGGCCGCAGGCCTTGTAAGATCTGCAGCGCTTTTCCTTCGTCCGGCTCGCCGACCTGCACGCTCTGGAAGCGCCGCTCGAGCGCGGCGTCCTTTTCGATGAATTTTCGGTACTCCTCGAGCGTCGTCGCGCCGATGACGCGGATCTCCCCGCGCCCGAGCGCGGGCTTTAAGATATTCGCCGCGTCCACCGCCCCCTCGGCGCTGCCCGCGCCGACGATGGTGTGCACTTCGTCGATGAACAAAATGACATTGCCGTCGCGCCGCACCTCGTCGAGCACGGCGCGGATGCGCTCTTCAAACTCGCCGCGGTACTTTGTCCCCGCCACCATGCCGGAGAGGTCGAGCAGCAGGATGCGCTTGTCCAAAAGCTCCTCCGGCACGTCGCCCGCCGCGATCTTTTCGGCAAGCCCCTCGGCGATGGCCGTCTTGCCAACGCCCGGCTCGCCGATGAGCACGGGGTTATTTTTTGTCCGCCGCGTCAGAATGCGCAGCGCACGGGCGATCTCCTTTTCCCGCCCGATGACGGGGTCGAGCCGCCCCTCGCGTGCCATCGCGGTCAGATCGCGCGTGAACTCAGCAAGCGTTTTGCCGTTTTTGCCCTCGCTGCGGCTCGCGCGCACCTCGGGCAGCGGGAGCCTGCGCGGCGACAGGCTCATCGCGCGCAGCGTGTCGCTATAGAGCTTCTTTGTATCCGCACCGAGCGAGCGCAGCAGCCGCACGGCCATGTTCCCGCTGTCGCGCAGGATGCCAAGCAGCAGGTGTCCCGCTTCGATCTCTCCGCTGCCCGCGCGCAGCGCCTCGCCCACAGCCAGCTCGACCGCGCAGCGCGCGTGCGGGGTGAGCCCCTGCACGGTCGATCTTTCCGCCGTGCCGCGCCCCAGCTTTTCGATCATCCTCTCGCGCACTGCCGATTCGTAGATGCCCGAGGCATTCAGCGCGCGGCAGGCCGCGTCGTCCTCCTCGCGCAGCATCGCGAGCAGCAGGTGCTCGCAGCCCACATAGCCGTGCCCCAGCTCGCCCGCCGCCGCCTGCGCACAGCGCAGCACATGTTCAGCCTTCAGGCTGAATTTCCGGTCATTCATCGCTCTACCCTCCGCTTCCTTTTCGTCCTTTCATTTTTGACCGGTTTATTCAAAAATAAACACCGTAAATGACACAGAAAATTCAATATTTTCCTGCATTCTGGCTCTTGCATTTTCGCTTTGACATGCTATAATAGCGACATCAACTTATGGAGGTACTAATTATGGCTTATCAGATTAGCTCTGCCTGCGTCAGCTGCGGTGCTTGCGCAGACGCCTGCCCCGTCGGTGCTATTTCCCAGGGCGATTCCCAGTATCAGATCGACGCAAATGCCTGCCTGGATTGCGGCTCCTGCGCTGATACCTGCCCCAACGGCGCCATCTCCCAGGCCTAAGGTCTAAGGGTACTTAAAAAATAAGGACGCGCGAAAGCGCGTCCTTATTTTTATCATCAGAAAGGGTCATCACATGGAAAAACGCGACGAGCTCTGGCCGAACGGGCCTTGCTTTTACTATGATACTGCCCTCTTCCCGCCGGGGACGGACAGCTTTTGCCTCGCCTACTTTGCCCGCCCGTCCCGCGGCGACACGGTCTGCGACCTCGGCAGCGGGATCGGTCTTCTCGGAACGCTCCTGCTCGCGCGCCAGGAATCGCTTTTTATCGAAAATGTTGAGATCTCCGCGCCCGCGGCAGCGCTTGCGCGAAAGACGTTCGCCGAAAACGGCTGGGCGGACAGAGCCGCTTTCCACGAAGGCGACCTTCGCGATGTCTCCGTCCTTCCAAAGGCCGGCAGCGTCGACTATGTGATCTCGAACCCGCCGTACTTTCCCGCCGGCAGCGGCGAGAGCGCCAAAGGCGAAGCGCGCCAAATCGCGCGCGAGGAAACCTCCTGCACGCTGGACGACGTCTGCGCCGCGGCGCAGCGTGTGCTGCGCTATGGCGGGCGCTTCACCCTCGTTCACCGCGCCGAGCGCCTCGCCGACGTGCTCTGCGCCATGCGGAGTCACGGCATCGAGCCCAAGCGCCTGCGCTTTCTCGCAAAATTGCCGGACGCCGCGCCCTCGCTCCTCTTCGTCGAGGGAAAGCGCGGCGGCAAAAGCGGCCTTGTCATCGAGCCGCCGCTCGTCCCCAACGGTGAGGAGTGGGACGCCGTGTACTTCCGAAAATGAAAAAAGCCGCCCTTTTCAGGCGGCCTAACAGCTTTATTATACTAAAGCGCAGGATAAACCGCAAGCATTTTCTGCCGATTTTCGAATAATCAGCCTTGCGCACAAATCATTGTCCGCATCTTTATCCATTCCGCCGCTTGATTTTTGTGCTCATTCTTGCTATTCTTTAAGCACAGAAAGGGTGAGACCAATGTACAAGTGATCTTCACAAAGGCGATCCCAAATGGTTCCGATCATATCCATCGCGCAGCACTCTCTGATGTGTACCGTCATTCAGGTAAAACCACCGCAACCGCGGTGTTTGAGATAGCAGGAGTGGAAACCGGAGTAAGCGATATTCGGCACCAGATCATTGAAGAAAGGAAGGAAAGAAAACAGAATATGAGAGATCCAAATATTCATCATGGCTGACCCTTGATCGTAGTTCAGTAATCGCGATCAAGGGTCAGTCATTTTTTGTTTTCTTTCACTTTTTTAGAAAAATCGAGGAAAAATATCCCGTGCTCTGCGCAGGAGGGGTGGCAGCGCCGGTGGCGCTGCACGGGGCAAAGGGGGAGGTTCTCTTTTAAAAGAGAACCTCCCCCTTTGGAACCCCCAAGAGAAAAGCAGGGGGCGTTTCGATTTCGCCCCCTGCACCCCCTAACGACCAAAAGGGAGGGGCGCAGCCCCTCCTTTTTGGATTATCCACCCCGTGCTTCTGACGGCGCGGCATTGCTGCGCTCGCCGCTTTGGGGTGCTGCTTTTTAGCTTTCTGCTGGATCGGTACCGCCAATAGGCTCATCGGGGATGATGTCTTGCGAAATGACTTGCTCTTCTGCATCTAACAGGGCTTTTTTTAGGACTTCACGGGCAAGGATACCTTTGCCCGCATCGTAAAGGTCGATGGCCTCACTCATATTTTGAACCATCAAATGATATAGAGTCTTATACGTCGTCATTTTCATCACCTCGTTTACAATTTAGAACAGAATATTCAAAAATGCAATAGAATAATTTGTTCTACATATACTGTATCTGGTGATAAACGTGAAAAGATACCGGCGCATCCGCGATTTGCGGGAAGACGCCGATTTGACACAGCGTCAGGTCGGCGAAGCAATCAATGTTCCGCAGCGCACATACGCATATTACGAGAGTGGCGAAAGAATGCTGCCGCCGCACGTTTTGTGCGCGCTCGCTGATTTTTATGGCGTCAGCGTCGACTATCTTCTGGAACGAACTGATAAAAAGAACGAAAACGACCGCTGATGCGGTCGTTTTTTCCTATTAGAAATGCGGCGAGCGCAGCAATGCCGCCTCGGCAGGCACCATCGAAACAGAATCATCCGAAGTAGGCGCAATGCTTGCCAGAAGTGCCATAGGGTGGATAATCCAAAAAGGAGGGGCAAGGCCCCTCCCTTTTGGTCGTTAGGGGTACAGGGGCGAGATCGAAACGCCCCTGCCGTTCTCTTGGGGGATCAAAAGGGGGCCTTCTCTCACGTGAGAGAAGGCCCCCTTTTGCTTCAGACTTCACGGAACGCTTCAATGCGATAGCTCCCGTCTGGGCGCACTTCCAGCGTCAACTCATCGTGCGTTCCTTCGCCGTTCTCGCCGCGCGGCGCGCTCCACAGCCGGATGCTGTCGCCGTACTGCTCACCGCCCACCGGAATAAAATATCCGGGGCCGAAATCGCTCGTAAACTCATAGAATGCATCATACTGTGCGAGGTACATCACACCATCCTGATTGCGCAGATCGTCCACCGTGATATCCGCCCACTGCGTCAAAAGCGCGGAAACGTCACTCTTGGGCATGCGCCGCACGGGGACCGCCCAGTCATCCGGCACCTTGAACCTCTCCGCATCCTCTATTCCCAGCGTGTCGAGTACAGCGTGGAATTCCTCCACGTCCGCGTCTCCCAACGTGGTGCTGAGCGGACAGTACCGCAAAAATTCTGCAAGGTCGATATCGCGCGGATCGTCGTAATGCGAGGTGAAAAAGCAGCTCACCGGCGTCGAGGTCGTATAGCGGTACTCTCCCGTTGTCTCATCCGTCACATCGGCAGTGGAGGCAAACAACTCCTTAAATTCTTCGATTTGCGCCTCCGTCAGCGGCGCCCAATCGTCCTCCGGTCCGCCGTCCGATTTGTCATCATTCGCTCCCGCGCAGCCAAACAGTGCCAGTGCGCACACGCAGGCGAGCAAAAAGGCAAATAATTTCTTCATCGTTTCTCTCCTTTTCATTTTCGCATCATTTGTTTTTACTGCCGGCGCGCCAGCTTTGCTCTTATAGGTTATTCACCGTGCCGAGGAAGAGCGGCAGACCGTCCACGCCGGTGATCATGAAAGCAAACGGCCGGTTCAGATCCATCTCCACCACGGGTAGGTCTTCGGGCGCGGCGGATTGGGCGTCCGCCCTGACGGCGGTAAACGCGGCGGCCTCGCAGCCCTTTTCGTCCACCTTGACGCGCGCGGCGTGCTGCACCTGCGTCACGGCGACCGCCTTGTCAAAGCGGTCAAAGTCGACAAGGGGCGAGAAGTCCGCCTTATCGAAGTCGAACACATCGGTGACACCCAGCGCCTTGAGCGCGTCGGTCAGCTCCAGGTTGGAATCCACGTCGAACTTCGGCACGCTCCAGTGGATCTCCGCACTCGGCAGCGCGGCGTCCATGTCATAGGCCATCAGTCCGCCCACGGCCTCTCCGCCGGAGAGCAGGCTTTCAAGCGTCGTGCCCTCATCCGGCAGCAAAAAGCGCATCGACTGCCCGCCGCGGAAGCCGAGCTCCGCCACGGTGTAGTTCTCGCCGCGATAGTACGCGGCGCGGTCGTCCGTGCGGTGCATGAAGTCGACGGTCTGCTTCTCGCCGCTTGCCGCGGTGAAAGCGTCCTTTCTCGTCGCATTCTCCCAGAATTCATCGCGCCACTGGTCCTTAAAATAGAGCGTCGTCAAAAGGAGCATCACGGTCTTGGGCTTTGTCTCGATCTCGCCCGCCGCGTCCTGCAAGAGATTGCCCGTGTTCTCATTGATCCATTCGCCGATGGCCTTGTCCGTCTTCTCATCTCCCATCGGGGCGGAGAAGGTCGAGGCGAGGTACTGCTCGGCGAGAAGTCGCAGCGTCTCCTCGTTATAGGGGACGTTCTCGTTCAGCCAAACGGAACTGCCGAGCAGCGTCTTTCCCGTTGAGGTCTCGCCGTAGAGATTGCGCCAGACATAGTTGCCCGCGGCGCGCGACGCGTCGGTATTTTCAAGGCCTAAGAGCGATAAAAGCTGCGCGCGGCTGTCGCCGTCCGTCGTCTCGCTGAGCATCGCAAAGGCGAGATACAGGTTTGCGGGCGAGAGAACGGTGTTCTCCTCCGCTGAAAGCAGCGTGCCCGTCTCCTTTGTAAAGTGCAGGAATGCCGCGGGGTAGCTCGTGCCCTTGCTGCGCAGCGCCTTGAGCGCATCGTAATAGGCATTGCTGCGCGTGTCCCAGTCCTCCCAGATCTTCTCCTGCGCCTTTTCATAGGCGTCCGCGCCCATCTTGTCATAGTCGATGGTGCTGAATGCCTCGTCGAGCTCCGCTTCGTTCGGCATGGCGGGCAGCACGGGATAGTCCGCCGTCTTCACGGCGAGGTCCTGCAAATACTGCGCGGCAATGGGGTCTTTTTTCACATTGTCCTCCTCTTTTTCATTTCGGATCGTCGTTCCGTTGTCTCCGCAGGCGGCGAAGGACAGGACCATCGCCGCGGCGAGCAGCAGCGTTAAGAATCGTTTCATGTCGGATGTACCTCCGTTTCGGGATTTGTTATATTAGACGGCGCGGATGGAAAAAAGTTCCCGTTTTGTCAAAAATAGCATGCCGCCCTTTTACGAAACGGGCGAATGTGGTATACTTTCAAAAATATTTTCTCTTTTGTGTAACGCAAACGGCAAAAAAGTTGTCTTTTCCCCATGATGGCAGACAACAGAAAGGAGCGAACCTATGGACGACCATGAGATCGTCGACCTCTACTGGCAGCGGGACGAGCACGCCATCGAAGCCACCGCCGCCAAATACGAAAGCTATTGCATGAAAATTTCGCAAAACATTTTATCCAACCGCGCCGACAGCGAGGAAAACGTCAACGACACGTACTTACATGCCTGGAAGGCCATGCCGCCGCAAAGGCCTGCGATCCTGTCTGCCTTTCTCGGCAAGATCGCGCGCAATCTGGCTCTGAACCGCTATAAGGCGAGGTCGGCGCAGAAGCGGCAGGGCGACGCCTTCGCGCTCTCGCTCGACGAGCTGGACGACTGCGCACCCGCCCTGTCCTCGCCTGACGACGAGGCCATGGCAGCGGAGCTCGGCCGCAGCATCAGCGCGTTTCTGCGCACACAGAGCGAAGAGGTGCGCAGCATGTTCATCCTGCGCTACTTCTACTGCGAACCGGTCGAAGCGCTGGCCGCGCGCTTTCACTGCGGCGAGAGCCGCATCAAAACCACGCTCCTGCGCACGCGCAGAAAGCTCAAGGAGCATCTCATCAAGGAGGGATACTGTGAAGCATGAAGTTCTGACCCGCGCCATAGGCGAGCTCGACGATGAGCTCATCGCGGACGCCTACGCCTACAAGCCGCGCAAACGGTACGCCCTCCCGCGTTTTCTTGCCGCTGCGGCGTGCCTTGTGCTCGTGCTGGCCGCCGCCCTGGCGATGACGCGCGACACCTTACCGGCTGAGATCAAGGTCGAAGGCGCAGCGCTCTCCTCAATCCCCATTCCCATCAGTCAGCCCACAGCGATGGCGCTCGACGCGCGCGGCAGTCTGAGCGGCCCGCTCAGTCCGATGCTCACCATCGAGAGCAAATCGGGCGAGGCCGTGACCGTTACGGTGTCGGATGGCGTGCTGACCCAGCCTCTTTATTCGCTGCAGGAGGAGTTCACCTCCTACACCGTCTCCGGCAAGGTGCAGCTTTGCTGGACCATCGAAGAGCCGGACACGGGTACGGTTTACACGCTCTCTCTCGACGGCGCGCCCGCCGTCACGCTGCGCTACGACGAGGCCAACGGCTATTGGGCCGCCGCGCGAGCGTAAGCATCCCATTCCACATTACTATTGACAACACACAACATTTTGGAGGTAAATTCCCATGAAAAAGTTTCTCACCCTGCTGCTGGCCGCAGCGATGACTCTCTCCCTCGCCGCCTGCGGCAGCAAGACGGATGACAATAGCGGCAATAACAGCCAGCCCGCGAGCGCTCTCGATCTGCTGAACGCCGTATGGGCCAACTACAGCGACGACGACAAGTTCCCTGCTGCCGGCGGCGACTTTGATGAGGCGAATATGACCGAGGACGCGCCCGGTAACTTCTCCGTCGAAGACGGCGACGCACTTGACTACTCTCTCTCCTTCCCCGCCGCGGACGCAGGCAAGCTCTCCGACGCCGCGTCTCTCACCCACATGATGAACGCCAACACCTTCACCGCGGGCGCGTTCCATGTTGCGAGCTCTTCCGACGTTGACAGTGTCGTCTCCGACCTCAAGGACAACATCATGAACCGCCAGTGGATGTGCGGCTTTCCCGACAAGCTTGTCATCCTGACACTTGGCGACTATGTCGTCTCCTGCTACGGCGCGGAGGACCTCGTCGACCAGTTCAGCGGCAAGGTCACCGAGACCTTTGCCGATGCTGCCGTCGCCTGCGACGAGGCCATCGCCTGATTTGATCTTCTGAAAGGCGGAGAAGTTTATGCTCTTTTCCAGCGTTCCCTTTCTCTTTTACTTTCTGCCTGCGGCGCTGCTGATCTACTTTGCAGCGCCGCGGCAGCTGAAAAACGCGGTGCTGCTGCTCGCGAGTCTCTTTTTCTATGCCTGGGGCGAGCCGAAATATATGCTGCTCATGCTCGTCTCCATCGTGCAGGGCTATGGTTTCGGCCTGCTGATTGAAAAGCACCGCGGGCAAAAGGCGTCGAAGGTCTTTCTGACGCTCTCGATCCTTGTGAGCCTTGGGCTTCTCGGCTATTTTAAGTACGCGGACTTTTTTCTCTCCAGCGTCAACGCCGTCACAGGGCTCTCCCTGCCGCTTTTGAAGCTGAGCCTGCCCATCGGCATCAGCTTCTACACCTTTCAGGTATTGAGCTACGTCATCGACGTCTACCGCGGCGAAACGGCGTCGCAGCGAAATTTCATCGACCTTGCCGCCTATGTTTCGCTCTTCCCCCAGCTCATCGCGGGGCCGATCGTACGGTATTCCGACGTCGCCGCGGAGCTCAAAAGCCGCACGCACAGCGTCTCCGCCGCGGCGGAGGGCGTGCGCCGCTTCACGGTCGGCTTTGCCAAGAAAATTCTGCTCGCCAACCAGTTCGGCGCGCTCGCGAGCGCCTATAAGCAAACGCAGGACGCGAGCGTCCTCTTCGTCTGGCTCTACGCGCTCGCGTTTCTGCTCCAGGTGTACTTCGACTTTTCGGGTTACAGCGACATGGCCATCGGCCTCGGGCGGATGCTGGGCTTCCACTTCCCTGAAAACTTCAACTACCCCTATATTTCTGCAAGCATCACGGAATTCTGGCGCAGGTGGCATATGTCGCTTGGCTCGTGGTTCCGCGACTACCTCTATATCCCTCTCGGCGGCAGCCGGAAGGGCAAGGCGCGTCAGCTGCTAAACATTCTGATCGTCTGGCTCGCGACGGGTTTGTGGCACGGGGCGGCGTGGACGTTCGTGCTGTGGGGACTGTGGTTCGCGGTCCTGCTGCTTCTTGAAAAGCTGGCACTGCTGCCGGTGCTCGAAAAGCACCGCGTGCTCGGCCATGTGTACACGCTCTTTTTCGTCACGCTCGGCTTCGTGCTTTTCGACGCAGACAGCGCCGCGCAGGCGGTCTCGCGCATCGGCGCGATGTTTGGTGCGGGCGGTCTGCCGCTATCGAGCACGCAGGCGGTCTACTACCTTAAAAGCTATGGCCCGCTGCTCGTGCTCGGTATCCTCTGCGCAACACCGCTGCCGAAGATGATCGTCGCAAAGCTGCGCAAATCCAAAGGCGCAGCGACGGCGCTCGACGTGCTCGAGCCGCTCTGCGTGCTCATTCCTCTGCTGCTCGGCACGGCATTTTTAGTGGACGGGTCGTTCAACCCGTTCCTCTACTTCCGCTTTTAAGGAGGGCATCGCATGAATCGAAAAATCAAAGACGCCCTCACCCTCGGCATCGCGGCAGCGTTCGTGCTTATGTTCGCGCTGTGGAGCATTTGCAAGAGCGACGACGCCGTGTCGGAAAGCGAGCGCCGCCCGCTCAAGCAGTTCCCAACGCTGAACGTGGAAGAAGTACTCTCCGGACGCTTCCAGTCGAACTTTGAGAGCTACACGCTCGACCAGTTCCCGCTGCGCGACGAGCTCCGCACGCTCAAGGCCCTGTCCGTCCGCGATTTATTTGGTGAGAAAGACAACAACGGCATCTACATCGCGGACGGCTACGCCGCGAAGCTCGACGACACGATCCACGAGGATTCGCTCGACCACGCGGCCGACCGCTTTCGCTACGTGTACGAAACGTATCTCAAGGACACGGGCGCGAATATCTACCTCTCCGTCATCCCCGACAAGAATTACTTTTTGGCCGCCGAAAACGGTTATCCCGTGATGGATTACGAAAAGTTTTTCGCGCTCATGCGCCAAAAGGTCGATTTTGCGGACTATATCGACCTGACGGGCACGCTGTCGCTCTCATCCTATTACCGCACCGACCTCCACTGGCGGCAGGAAATGCTTGCCCCCACGGTCAAGGCGCTGGCAGATGCGATGGGCGTCTCACTCACCGTGGACTTTACCGAGGTCACGCTCGATACGCCGTTTTACGGTGTGTACCGCGGGCAGTCGGCACTGCCAATGGAGCCCGACAGGCTCGCCTACCTCACAAACGATATCATTGGTAGCTGCCGCGTGTACGACTATGAAAGCGGCGCCTATCTCCCTGTCTACACGCTCGAAAAGGCAGACGGCAGCGACCCGTATGAAATTTTCCTCTCGGGACCCAAGTCGCTGCTGCGCATTGAGAACCCGAACGTGCAGGCGGAGCGAAAGCTCCTTGTCTTCCGCGATTCGTTCGCCGCGAGTTTACTTCCGCTGCTCGCGGAGGGGTACAGTGAGATCACACTCGTCGACATCCGCTACCTCTCCCCGGCGATGCTCGGAAAGTTCATCGACTTTACGGCGCAGGACGTGTTGTTCCTTTACAGCACGAGCGTTCTGAACGACAGCTCGACCATCAAATGATTGCAAAAAGGGCGTGAGCGCCGTGACCGGCGTTCACGCCCTTTTTCCGTTCGGGACGAAAATCTTTTACTTATACCAAAGGATAAAAAAGCACCCTCTTCTGCCGTTTCCGGCAAGGGAGGGTTCAGGTTAAATATAGCACAGCCGTTTTCTTCATGCAAGAAAAATTTGCCGCACTTTCATAATTTCGTTCACACCGCACATCCCGTCCCACTAAAGTGAGGGGAAAGTTGGAAAAACAAAGTATTGACGCTGCTTGCCCCGATGAAGTATCATTACTTATCAAATTTTTTATTTCGAAACAGGAGGTCTGGATCATGAGTGAAGCGACTCGCATTCCCGAGCTTTTTGGCTCTCTGGTGTTCAATGAACGCACAATGGAGCAGTATGTGCCGCAGAGCGCCATGGACGTTTGGCGCGGCTGCTTAAAGAGCGGGCAGCCTCTTCCCCTTTCCGCGGCAAATGAGATCGCCGACGCGATGAAGACCTGGGCGCTGGAGCATGGCGCAACGCATTTCACGCACTGGTTCCAGCCCTTGAGCGGCGTGACGGCGGAAAAGCACGACAGCTTTATCAACAACGCCGGCGGCGGCCGCGTGATGATGGACTTTTCCGGCAAGGAGCTGGTGCGTGGCGAGCCCGACGCGTCCTCCTTCCCCAACGGCGGCCTGCGCGCCACGTTTGAAGCCCGCGGCTACAGCGCTTGGGACCCCACGGCGTTTGCCTTCATCAAAGATGGCAGCCTTTGCATCCCGACGGTGTTCTGCTCCTACAGCGGCGACGCGCTCGACAAGAAGACACCGCTGCTGCGCTCCATCGCCGCAGTCGACCGCGCGGCCGTGCGCGTGCTCAAGTTATTTGGCGACGACGCGGAAAAAGTCACGCCGCAGATCGGCGCGGAGCAGGAGTATTTCCTCATCGACCGCGAGCTGTACTTAAAGCGCATGGACCTGCGCCTGTGCGGCCGCGCCCTGTTCGGCGCAAAGCCCCCGAAAGGTCAGGAGTTGGACGACCACTACTTCGGCGCGTTCCGTCCCCGCGTGGCCGCCTACATGAAAGAGCTCGATGAAGAGCTGTGGAAGCTCGGCGTGCTCTCCAAGACCAAGCACAACGAGGTCGCCCCCGGCCAGCACGAGATGGCCCCCATCTACACCGACGCCAACACCGCGAGCGACCAGAACCAGCTCGTCATGGAGACGATGAAAAAGGTCGCCGAGCGCCACAACCTTGTGTGCCTGCTGCACGAAAAGCCTTTCGCGGGCGTCAACGGCTCGGGCAAGCACGTCAACTGGTCGCTCTCGACCGACACGGGCAAAAACCTCTTCTCCCCCGGCAAGACGCCCAGCCAGAACGCCGTGTTCCTGCTGGTGCTCGCCGCGTTCATCAAGGGCGTGGACGAATATCAGGAGCTTCTGCGCTGCTCCGTCGCCTTCGCGGGCAACGACCACCGCCTCGGCGCGCAGGAAGCGCCTCCTGCTGTCATCTCCATCTTCCTCGGCACCGAGCTTGAGGGTATCATCGACGCCATCGTCGGTGAAAACGACTACACCGCGCCCGAGCACAAGTCCCTGCGCATCGGCGTGGATGTGCTTCCCGCCATTCCGCAGGATACGACCGACCGCAACCGAACCTCGCCCGTCGCCTTCACCGGCAACAAGTTTGAGTTCCGCATGCCCGGCTCCTCGCAGTCCATCGCGGGCCCGGTCACGATCCTCAACACCATCATGGCCGAAGAGCTCGACGAATTCTACGCGCAGCTCAAGGACGCGCCGGACTTCACCGCCGCGCTCCACAAGCTGATCCGCGACACGTTCTCCGCCCACCGCCGCATCATCTTCAACGGCAACGGCTATGAAGATGCCTGGATCAAGGAGGCTGAAAAGCGCGGCCTTGCCAACCTGCACAACACCGCCGAGGCGCTGCCGACCTACATCCTGCCCAAGAACATTGAGCTGCTGACGCGCCAGGGCGTTTACAGCAAGGAAGAAATTTTCTCCCGCCACGAAGTTCATATCGAGAAGTACTGCAAGGTCATCCGCATCGAGGCCGCGACGCTTGTTGACATGGTCCAGCACGGCATTCTCAACGCCGCTTCCGAATACGAAGCCGCGCTGTGCAACACCATCGCCGCCAAGCGCGCCGCCGCGCCGGAGCTGACCTGCCACGTCGAATCCTCGCTCGCCAACGCCATCGGCTCGCTCAACGAGCAGCTGCTCGAAGAGACCATCGGCCTCAAGACGGCGCTCGAGACCGTCTCCGACGACGCAGAGCCCGAAACGCTCCTGCACTACTACCACGACGAGGTCGAAAAGCGCACGAACGACGTGCGCAAGACCGTCGACAAGCTGGAAGTGCTGACCGCGTCCAAGTATTGGCCGTATCCGACGTTCTGCGAATTACTCTTCTCCGTGTAAGTCAAAAAGGACGCTCTCTCGAGCGTCCTTTTTGAAGTGGAGTTTTGCTTTATCGCAGCAGTTTCATTTTTCTTTGACAGGGGAGGAAGAAAATCTATGAAGTACATTTTTGTCACCGGCGGCGTGGTGTCGGGGCTTGGCAAGGGCATCTGCGCGGCGTCGCTCGGGCGGCTCTTAAAACAGTGCGGGCTGAAGGTCAAAAACCAGAAGTTCGACCCGTATCTCAACGTCGACCCCGGCACGATGAGCCCGTATCAGCACGGCGAGGTCTTTGTCACGGACGACGGCGCGGAGACCGACCTGGACCTCGGCCACTACGAGCGCTTTGTCGACGAGGCGCTGGACGAGAAATCCTCCGTGTCCTCGGGCAAAATTTTCTGGAGCGTTCTCAACCGCGAGCGTCAGGGCGGTTATCTTGGCGGCACGGTGCAGATCATCCCGCATGTGACCGATGAGATCAAGCGCCGCATTTACGACATGGACGACGGCAAGACCGACGTTGCCATCTCCGAGATCGGCGGCACGGTCGGCGATATCGAGAGCCAGCCGTTTTTAGAGGCCATCCGTCAGGTCGCAGCCGAGCGCGGGCGCGAAAATGTGCTCTTCATCCATGTGCCGCTCATCGTGACCATTCCCGGCAGCGGCGAGCTCAAGAGCAAGCCCACGCAGCACTCGGTCAAAGAGCTCCTGAGCGAGGGCATCCAGCCGGACGTTCTCGTCGTGCGCACGGATGAGCCCATCACAGACGACATCCGCCACAAGATTGCGCTCTTCTGCAACGTGGAGCCCGACTGCGTCATCCAGAACGCAACGGCGTCCACGCTCTACGAGGTGCCGTTGCTGCTTGAGCACGAGGGCCTTTGCCGCGTGGTGTGCCGCAAGCTGCACCTTGACTGCGGTGAACCTGACATGACCGAGTGGCGCGCGCTGGTCGACAAGATCCACGGCGTGCACCGTCATGTGCGCATCGCGCTCGTCGGCAAATACGTCGGCCTGCACGACGCCTATTTGAGCGTCGTTGAGTCGCTCTTTCACGCGGGCACAGCCTGCGACGCGAGCGTCGAAATTCAGTGGGTCGACTCCGAAACGCTGACGAGCGACAACATCGCGCAGAAGCTCTGCGGGTGCAGCGGCATCTTAGTCCCCGGCGGCTTTGGCGACCGCGGCATTGAGGGCATGATCCTGGCCGCGCAGTACGCGCGCGAGCGCGGCATCCCGTACCTCGGCATCTGCCTCGGCATGCAGATCGCAGTCATCGAATTTGCGCGCCATGTGCTCGGCTGGGACGACGCGACGAGCGCAGAGTTCTCCTCCACAACGGCGCATCCCGTCATCGCGCTCATGCCCGAGCAGGTCGGCGTGACGGCCAAGGGCGGCACGATGCGCCTTGGCAAGTACCCCTGCGTGCTCGAAGAGGGCTCGCTCTCCCGCGCGCTCTACGACGCGCCCGAGATCTGGGAGCGCCACCGCCACCGTTACGAGTTCAACAATGACTTCCGCGACGACTTCACGGACGCCGGCATGCGCCTCGCCGGTCTCTCCCCCGACGGCACGCTCGTCGAGATCGTCGAATCGAAGAGCCACCCCTGGTTCGTCGGCGCGCAGTTCCACCCCGAATTCAAGAGCCGCCCCAACAAGCCGCATCCCCTGTTCCGCGGCTTTGTCGCGGCCTCCCTCGATCGCGCGGTCCATTGACCGCGCGGCCTTTTTATTTTTACAATACCGCTGGAAAAATGGGAAAAGCTATGATATGATGCTTTTACCATATTATTGGATACGGCAGGAGAATTTCAATATGAACCATCAGACCATCATCGTACTGGACTTTGGCGGCCAGTACAACCAGCTCATCGCGCGCCGCGTGCGCGAATGCGGCGTTTACTGCGAGGTCAAGCCCTACACGACGCCGCTTGCGGACCTTCTCGCAATGAAGCCCATCGGCTTCATCTTCACCGGCGGCCCGAACAGCGTGTATCTCGAGGACGCGCCGCACGTCGATCCCGCGCTCTTTGACGCGGGCGTGCCCGTGCTCGGCATCTGCTACGGCTGCCAGCTCATCGCGCACCACCTCGGCGGCAAGGTTGTCGCCGCAAACGACGCCACCGCGCGCGAATATGGCAAGACCGAGACGTTTTTTGACACGAACTGCAAGCTCTTCAAGGGTCTTCCCGAAAAGAGCGTGACGTGGATGAGCCACGGCGACTACATGGAGGTCGTTCCCGAGGGCTTCTCTCTCGTCGCGCACTCCGACGCCTGCCCGAACGTCGCCATCTGCGACGAAACGCGCGGGTTCTACGGCGTGCAGTACCATCCCGAGGTCAACCACACGGAGTTCGGCACCGCGATGATCCGCAACTTCCTCTACGAGGTCTGCGGCGCGACAGGCGACTGGACGATGGGCGACTATAAAAATACTGCCATCGCCGCCGTGCGCGAAAAGGTCGGCTCCGGCCGCGTGCTGCTGGCGCTCTCCGGCGGCGTGGACTCGTCCGTCGTGGCGGCGCTGCTGGCTGAGGCCGTCGGCCCTCAGCTCACCTGCGTTTTTGTCGACCACGGTCTCATGCGTCTCAACGAGGGCGACGAGGTCGAGGCGGCGTTCAAGAAGTGGGACATCAACTTTGTCCGCGTGAACGCCGAGGGCCGCTTCCTCTCGAAGCTCGCTGGCATCTCCGATCCCGAGCGCAAGCGCAAGATCATCGGCGAAGAGTTCATCCGCGTGTTCGAGGAAGAGTCGAAGAAGATCGGCGCGGTCGACTTTCTCGCTCAGGGCACGATCTACCCCGACGTCATCGAATCCGGCCTTGGCAATGCCGCAGTCATCAAGAGCCACCACAACGTCGGCGGTCTTCCCGACTATGTCGACTTCAAGGAGATCATCGAGCCGCTGCGCCTGCTCTTCAAGGACGAAGTGCGTCAGCTCGGCCGCGAGCTGGGGCTTCCCGAATACCTCGTCTCCCGCCAGCCGTTCCCCGGCCCGGGCCTTGCCATCCGCATCATGGGCGAGATCACGAAGGAAAAGGCCGACACGCTGCGCCTTGCCGACGCGATCTACCGCGAGGAGCTGGAAAAGGCCGGCGAAAACAAGAAGATGAACCAGTACTTCGCCGTCCTGACCGACACGCGCACCGTCGGCGTCATGGGCGATGGCCGCAGCTACGACCGCGTGCTTGCGCTGCGCGCTGTGACGACCGAGGACTTCATGACTGCCGACTGGGCCCGCATCCCCTACGAGCTGCTCGACAAGATCAGCGGCCGCATCGTCAACGAGGTCAAGGGCATCAACAGAATTGTCTACGACATCACCAGCAAGCCCCCCGCAACGGTGGAGTGGGAATGATTTCAAAGGTCGAAAAAAGCCCGTAAACACCGGACTTTTTGAGTCTTGATGCCCCTCGTGGCAACGATTTGGCAACAGAATTTCATTATTCCCAGGAAAAAGAGCTATCTGATTTCAAATGAAGTCAGGTAGCTCTTTTTTGTCATACGCCAATTATCATAAACTCTTCGTTCTTGCCAATTTTCTATCCTGCCGGGAAACTCTCCGCATCTTGACATTTTCCGCCCGCTTGCCTTATCATGTTCTTAGAAAATCAGCCCTTTGCAGCAGCGTACAGCCTGAGGTCAATGTTTTTAGGAGGGGCGGTGAATCCCTCTCCGGTTTTTAAGCAGAGATCAGCTTTCTACTGCAAGAATCGGCCTTTATGCCAGAGGATATGCTTGAGCATTGTCCGGTTTCTGATCACCCACCGCAAGTCCGATCCACGCTGCCATTCCCTGTCATTTTTGAAGCATAAGAAAGAAGGTCAGAACAATATGAATTACACTTCCGCCGAGGCAAATAAGCTCTTGAAGAAGCTCAACGACGAATATACCGCGCTGCTCGACAAGGAAACGCGCAGCCGTGACTTCCGCGCCGCGATGGGCGAGGACGTAGCGTCCGTGCGCCCGGTCTATGATTACGCCGAGACGCAGGCGCGCCTTGCAGCGCTCGAAGAAAAGATCCGCCGTCTTAAGCACGCGATCAACTGCTTCAACACGACGCATTTTGTCGATGGCTTTGACATGACCATCGACGAGATGCTGGTCTATATCCCGCAGCTCACGAGACGCAAGAATAAGTTGCTCGAGATGAAGAGCCGCCTTCCCAAGGAGCGCGTTGAGGAGCAGTACGGCCGGCCGTCGAACATCATCGACTACCGCTACGCAAACTACGACATTGCCGCTGTGGAGGCGGACTATGAAAAGACCGCCGACGAGCTCTCCCGCGCGCAGCTCGCGCTCGACGCGGTGAACGGGCGGGAGACCTTCGAATTTGGTGAATGAGATTCTCCGTCGTTTCCATACGAATGCCAGACTATTTTGATAACAGAGTTACGATCTCCGTAAGTGTTTAGGGTTCGGTGCGAGCATCGGTTATTTTGATGGTTATTTGTTATGCCGCCCCGTGTTCAAGGTTTGGGGGACAATTGATTAAGGCATCGGTGGGGCGAGAAAACTTTCTGGGAGCCGAAGTACGGTTACAGGCTCCCACATCGAATGAACTATGCAAAAGAGCCATCTGAACTACCGTGGAGTCAGACGGTTCTTTTTCTTTTGAATTCTATGCTTCGACGATCACTTCCGCCGCGGTCTCCAGCGCTTTGACCATCATTTCCAAACCCATGCTCGGCGCATTGCCGTCCTTTGCCTGCTCGGGCAGGTAGGGGACGTGGACAAAGCCGCAGCGCAGGGCGGGATAGCTCTGCGCGCTCTCGTGCAGGGCGCAGTAAAGGAGATTGTTGCACACGAATGTGCCCGCGGAGTACGAGAGCTGGGCAGGGATATTCTGCTCACGCAGAGCGTCGACGATCTCGCGCGTCGGGATCGTCGCAAAATAGGCGTCCGGACCTCCGGCCACGACCGGCTCATCCGTCGGCTGCTTACCCGCGTTGTCGGCGATACGCGCGTCGCGCAGGTTGATGGCCACGCGCTCGACGCGTATGCAATTTGCGCCGCCGTACTGGCCGACGCAGAGCACCGCGTCGGGCCGCAGCCCCGTCAAAAGTTTGTGCAGCGCAGCACCGGAGGCGTCAAACTCCGTCGGAATTTCATGCTTGATGAGCTCTGCTCCCCCGATGCGGTCGGGAAGCCGGCGTGCCGCCTCCCACGAGGGGTTGATCTGCTCCCCGCCAAACGGCGTGAAGCCTGTGACAAGTATCTTCATTTGACAGTTTCCTCCCCGATCATCAGGCGGATGATCTCGTTGTCGGTCTCGCGCATGCCGTCGCGCGCGATGCTGCTGACGGCGCGGATCGTGTTCTCCACACCCTTGACGACGATGCCGTCGCCGCCGTAGAACTGGCTGTCGTGCCGGTACATCTGCATGCCGAGAAGCCCCGCCTCGACCGCCGAGGCGATCTTCGCCGCGCAGCTCGCCTTCGCCCCGTCACAGAGCACGCCGGAGTTGATGGCGAGCGCGTTGACGATCGTGTGGGCGATCTCATCATAGCGCCCGCCGTACAGATAGCAGATGCCGGCCCCGGCTCCTGCGCCCGCGCTGGTCGCGCCGCAGTAGGCGGAAAGGCTGCCGATGCCCGTTTTCAGATGGATGGTGACAAGATTCGACACGACGAGCGCGCGGTAGAGCTGCTCCTCGCTCGCTTTCAGCTCGCGCGCGTAGACAATGACGGGCAGCGAAGCCGTCATGCCCTGATTGCCGCTGCCGGAGTTGATGACGACGGGCTTTTCGCAGCCGTTCATGCGCGCGTCCGAGCCCGCGGCAGCCCAGGCCTTGGCGCGGTTCTGCACGCTGTCGCCATAGGAATCGAGCAAGATTTTTCCGATAGCCGCGCCGTACTGCCCTGTCAATCCTGCCTCAGCGATGGCCGTGTTATATTCGATCTGGCGCGCGATGGGCGCGCGGACGTCGTCTAAATCGACCTCGTCGGCAAAGACGATGATGTCCTTGACCGTCAGGCTCCTGCGGCTCTCGGGCGGCTGGGCCGCCTCCTCGGAAAAGGGCTTGTTGAGCAGCACTTCGCCGTTTTTCTCGATGCGCACAACGTTTGTGTGGCTGCCGACGATCTGGACAAAGGCCGTGTCCCCGCCCGCAAGCACGCACACCTGAATGTCGAACGGGCAGCGCAGCGGCGATTTGCTCACCGTGATCTCCGCCGCGGAAAGGTACTCGTCCAGAAGCGGCAGCTGGTCCTCCGTCACATTCGCCAGCACCTCTAACTGCGCGTCGGCATCGCCGACGCGTACTCCCGCCGCGACCGCGACGGGAAGGCCCTTTCGCCCGCCGGTGTGCGGCACGATGACACTCTTGACGTTTTTGATGATATTGCCGCTCACGGTCAGCTCGATGTGCTCGGGAAGTGTCCCGAGCGTTTGGCGCGCAAGCGCGCCCGCGTAGGCAACGGCGATCGGCTCGGTGCAGCCCATCGCGGGTACAAGCTCCTCATGCAAAATCTGAACGTAGGTCTCATACAGCGCAGTATTCATTTTTGTTCTCCCATCTCTCATTGCGAACGCGCAGTCTCTCCTCCTGCCGTCCGCTTCTCTTTTCGCCCATTGTATCGGAAATGCGGTTACAATGCAATGGACTTTCCACGTTTCACGCACAAAAAGGCGATATCCGGTCGGATACCGCCTTTTTGATATGATTTTGCTCTTACAGGTTGTAAATTTCGCCGTACTTTTCCTCAAGGTACTGCGTGTAGACCGTCGGGTCGAACTTTTCGCCAAGCGCCTGCTCCAAGAGCGCGCCGGGCTTTTTGAGGCAGCCGTACTGCCAGATGTGCTCGCGGTTCCACACGTTGATGGGCGCGAAATTGCCGGTCTTGAGGCACTCGTCCACATCGACCGTCTCTTTCATCTTGCGAAGCAGCTGTGCGCCGTAGGCGCTGCCGAGCGCGTAGGACGGGAAGTAGCCGATGCTGCCGCCCGACCAATGGCTGTCCTGCAAAACGCCGTGTTTGTCATCCGGCACGTCGACGCCGAGGTATTCCTTGTAAAGGCGGTTCCACTCGCCCGGCAGGTCGTGTACCTTGAGCTCGCCGTGCATCACGCGCTTTTCGAGCTCGTAGCGCACCATGACGTGCAGGCTGTAGGTGACCTCGTCGGCCTCGGTGCGGATGAGGGACGGCTCAGCCTTGTTAATGGCACGGTAGAATTCCTCCGCCGTGTGGCCCGCGAGCGAGGGGAAGAGCTCGCAGAGCTTCGGGAAGACGAAGGCCGTGAAGGCGCGGGAGCGGCCGAGCAGATTTTCATAGAAACGGCTCTGGCTCTCGTGGATGCCCATAGAGACACCGCCGTCGAGCACCGTATAGGCGAGATCATCCGCGCTGCCGGTATCGTAGAGCGCGTGGCCGCCCTCGTGGATAACGGAGAACATCGAGGAGGCAAAATTCTCCTCCAGATAGTGCGTCGTGATGCGCTCGTCAAAGTGCGAGCCGAGCGACGTCGTAAACGGATGCTCGGTCGTGGACAGTCCGACATGGTCCAAATCGAGGCCCATCGTGCGCATCAGGTAGTCGGAAAGCTGCGCCTGCTTCTCCTCGGGAAAATGGCCGTGCAGCATCGCGTCATCGAGCTGCGGCTGCGCCTTGATCTTCTTGAGAAGCGGCACGATGTGCTTGCGCAGCGTCGCGAAAAATTCGTCGCACTGCGCCATCGTCAGCCCGTCCTCATACTCGCTGAGCCAGTAGTCATAGGGGTCCTTTTCCGGTGCGCAGTAGTGTGCGAAGCAGATGTTGGTCTCGAAAATTTTCTCAAGCACGGGCTCGAAGAGAGCAAAGTCGCTCGTCTCCTTCGCCCGGTGCCATACGTCGTCCGCCTCGACCAAAAGCTGCTGGTAGGCGACGTACTCGTCCATCGGGATCTTCTGCATATTGCGGATATCCTTGATGAGCAGGAACACCATGCGCTGCTGCTTTTCGTCGAGTTCAGACTTGTGCGCGTCGAGGAATTCGAGCAGCGCGATGGTCTCCTCGCCAGTCGTGAGCTTGTAGTGCTCCTCGCTCAAAATACTCATGGTCTGGCCGCGGTTCGCCGCCGTGCCCTTGGGCGCGGTGGTCGCGCCGTCGTAAAAGAGCAGGCCCATGGCGTGGCCGTAGGCCGCGAGCTTGGCCTGCAAAGCCATCAGGGACTTGATCGCTTCATCGAGAGTCATGATGATCTCCTCACTTTCTCTTTTTCTGTGAAAATATCATAGCATGAAAGGGGCTTGCTGCGCAAGGGGGACGCTGAGGTTCTCCCCCTGTGGCCGCGCAGAAGAGGGGGGCATTCTCTCGCGTGAGAGAATGCCCCCTTGTACCCCCCCTAAGCGAACGCGAGGGGAGTTCCCCTCGACCCCCGACATTGACAGTTTGCAGTTTGAAGATCTGCGCAACCCGCGGAATCGAATGCCTGCCAAGTGTGGGTGCTATACGATTTGAGTTGCTTCTATTACCCGCTGCCGCTCTGCCTGTATGAGCGAAAAATTCATCATTTTACTATTTTTTCTCTCACGGTTTCGCAAGCATCTGCACTGACGACCCCCTGTTCTTTCAGCAGTGCCAGCACTGAAGCAAGCGCATCCTGCGGATCACACCAGACATCCGGAGCATAGCCCCTGTGATCGACATTTTCTCCGTCCCCATAGAGGAAAAGCGTTGACCCAAAGCGCACACCGATGCCGGTATATGGCAATGTAAAGGTGCTGATATTTCCGCAGAGCTGGTATCCCGCCGTGTTGCTGCCGACAATGAGCACATTGTCAAGCGTTTTCAAAAGCTGTACCGCGCCCTCGCCGGACGAGCCGCAATGATCGTCAACCAACACGATGATCGGAATATCATTTTCATACCAGGTCCCGTGGACTTCACGGGCAAAGCAAGTTCCCTCATCTTCCGGCAGCAGACTCTCGCTGTTTTCCGCAGCAAAAAGGGCGCTGTTTTTCTGCGCATACAGCATGGAGGTCTCAATACTGTTCTGCGTTCCGAGGAAACTCTGTATCCACTTTCTCGGCCAACTGTCCGAGCCGCCAACATTGCCGCGCAGGTCATAGATCACCGCTTTGCTCCCGCGTGCTTTTGCCCCTTCCCGAGCATAGTGTGCAAGCATATTATCATATGTGCCGGAAACAAGGCTGCGGAGGGAAACATAGGTAAGACCGTCTTCCTGTATCAGGCGGTAATCCAGCGTGCCGAGGTCAACATCAAGCGGCTGACTCTCCGTCCAGTCAAGGCGATAGATTTTCGCTTTTCCAGAAGATTTTTTCAGTGTGACACTGCTCTGCACGGCGTCCTTCCGCAGCGCAAAAAGCGTCGGCTGATAAACAATGCGTCCGTCTTGCAGAAGCGTCGGCTGCACGCTGACATGTTCATCGGAGAAGCTACTCAATGTCCACCTCTCCCCGTCATTCACCATATAATAGCTGCCGTTGACATTCTTTGAAAAATAGAAGCCGTCGGCAAAGAAGTATTCATATCGCACCTGCGCCTCGATCTCTTCCGCCGCCGGTTCATAAATCACGGCATGCGCGTCGTGCGCAAGCATGAATACGAGAGATTCCTGCAGTTTTTCTCCCAGCGCAGAAACTTTGATCTCATCATCCTGTGAGGAAAGCCATTGTGTCACAGCGTCCTCCGCTGCGTCAAACTTTTCCTGCCCAAAGTATTCGTAAGCGCCGTAAGCGCTTTGCAGCGCGCGAAACAGCAGGGAAACATCAGACTGCGCCTGTTCCTTCGACACCGTCTCCATCGCGGCATGACCTCGTAAAAGGCTCTCCACCTCGCTCTCGCTCAGCAGCCCTGCCGAGGCGGGGTCATCCGAAATCGCATCGGCAAAATCAGCCGCAGAGGGAACGTGCTCCAGTTCTGCACGGTGAGTTTGTGAAGTCTCCACCATCAAAGAAGAAAGTTCTTCTCCTTCCGGAGCGTAGGAAAAGTCCAACGTCTGCGGTGCGCCGCAGGCTGACAAAAGCAGCAGCAAAACTATTGTGCTGCATATAGCAAATCTTTTTTTCACAAATTATCCCCCTATGGAAAGTGTGAAGGTATCATAGCAAATTAAAAAACTGTTTTCAATCATTGACAGGGAACGTTCTTATAAAAAACAGGACACCCAGTTCGGATGTCCCGTATCTATTTGGCCTACCGAAGCAAAAAACAACGCTTTTGCGCCGTACAAGCGTTTTGCGCAGCAAAACCTTGGTGGAGGGCGAATTCACTTCGCCCGAGCATTTCAATTTCCTGCCGGAATCCAAAAAATCGGCGCTTTTGCGCCGTACAAGCGTTTTGCGCAGCAAAACCTTGGCGGAGGGCGAATTCACTTCGCCCGAGCATTTCAATTTCCTGCCGGAATCCAAAAAATCGGCGCTTTTGCGCCGTACAAGCGTTTTGCGCAGCAAAACCTTGGCGGAGGGCGAATTCACTTCGCCCGAGCATTTTAATTTCCTGCCGGAATCCAAAAAAGGGGGCACAACATACGTTGTGACCCCTTTTTTGGAGCGGGCGACGAGGCTCGCTCGCGGCACTGCCGTGCCGCGACACGCACAGCGGGCGACAAACGCCCCACCGGGGCGTTTTCTCGCTTCGCTCGCGCCCTGTTCGCCCCTCTGCCCGCTGGAGCCAAAAAATAAAGGCATGACTTACGTCATGCCTTTATTTTTTGGAGCGGGCGACGAGGCTCGAACTCGCTACCTCCACCTTGGCAAGGTGGCGCTCTACCAGATGAGCTACGCCCGCGGAACAAGATGTACTATACCAGACATTTTTCGCTTTGTCAAGCATAGATTTTAGGATTCTGTTGCAAAATGCGGGGGGCTGTGATACACTTGCCCGGTAAATCGTATTTTTCAGGAGGCAGTCATGGCCACTTTACAGGAAGAGATCTCCCGCCGCCGGACGTTTGCGATCATTTCGCATCCGGACGCCGGTAAAACCACGCTGACGGAAAAGTTCCTGCTCTACGGCGGGGCGATCGCCCAGGCGGGCGAGGTCAAGGGCAAGCGCGAGCGCGCGGCAAAATCCGACTGGATGGAAATCGAAAAGCAGCGCGGCATTTCGGTCACGTCATCGGTCATGCAGTTCCAGCACGGCGGCTACTGCATCAACATCCTCGACACGCCGGGACATCAGGACTTCTCCGAGGACACCTACCGCACGCTGATGGCCGCGGACAGCGCCGTCATGGTCATCGATGGTGCGAAGGGCGTCGAGCCGCAGACGCGCAAGCTCTTCAAGGTCTGTGCTCTGCGCAACATCCCCATCTTTACCTTTATCAATAAAATGGACCGCGAAACGCGCGACCCGCTCGAGCTCTGCGAGGAGGTCGAGCGCGAGCTGGGCATCGACACCTATCCCGTCAACTGGCCGATCGGCTGCGGCAAGGAGTTTGCCGGTGTGTACGACCGCGATAAGCGCTGCATCCTGCACTTCACCGACGCGGGCCACGCCAAAAAGGCGGGCATCACGGAAATCGAGCTCGATGATCCCGCGCTCGTCGACCTGATCGGTCAGGCCCGCCGCGACACACTCGCCGAAGAGGTCGAGCTGCTCGGCGCAGGCCGTGACTTTGACCTCGACGCCGTGCGCCGCGGTAAGCTCTCCCCCGTGTTCTTCGGCAGCGCGCTGACGAACTTCGGCGTCGAGCCGTTTTTGAACGCGTTTTTAGAGATGACCACGCCGCCGCTTCCGCGCGTGAGCGACGCGGGCGAGGTGGACGTCTACTCCCCCGAATTCTCGGCTTTCGTCTTCAAGATCCAGGCCAATATGAACAAGGCCCACCGCGACCGCCTTGCCTTCATGCGCATCTGCTCGGGCAAGTTCGAGCGCGACACCGAGTATTTCCACGTCCAGTCCGGCCGCAAGATGCGCCTTTCTCAGCCGCAGACGATGATGGCCGCCGAGCGCGAGATCGTCGACGAGGCCTATGCTGGCGACATCATCGGCGTGTTCGATCCCGGTATCTTCTCGATCGGCGACACGATCACGATGCCCGGCAAAAAGTTCCGCTTCTCCGGCATCCCGACGTTCGAGCCCGAGCACTTCATGCTCGTCTCACCCAAGGACACGATGAAGCGCAAGCAGTTCGTCAAGGGCGTGGAGCAGATCGCGCAGGAGGGCGCCATCCAGATCTTCAAAATCCCCGACAGCGGCTTTGAGGACGTGGTCGTCGGCGTGGTCGGCACGCTGCAGTTCGACGTGTTCGAATACCGCATGAAAAACGAGTACGGCGTCGACCTGCGCATGAGCGGCCTTCCCTACGAGCACCTGCGCCTGATCCGCGAGTGCCCGTGCGACGTGAAGGACCTGATGCTCTGCTCGGGCTCCCGCGTGCTCGAGGACTTCAAGGGCCGCAAGCTCATCGCCTTCGGCGGCGAGTGGAGCGTGGGCTTTCTCACCAAGCACAACGAGGGGCTTATCCTCGACGACTGGCTCAGCGTGTAACAGATAACACCTATAATATAAGGAGAGACGCGGCTTTCGCCGCGTCTCTTTCGTTATAAAAGCATCGCAGACTTTGCCGCCCGCAGGCGGCAAATGATCTGGATCTTTTTTCTGGCGACACGCGCGTCAGAAAAAACACTCTGCGCGGAGCGTGTGTCGAGCCCGCGAGGCACAAAGCGAAGCGAAACTTTCTCAAAAAAGTGGTGACACCACTTTTTTGAATGATCTTACGCGTTGTAAACGTCCTCGTTCAGCACGCCCTCGGACTTGGCGACATAGATGCTCGTGGCGGAATCGCCGACAACATTGAGCGCGGTGACGAGCATCTCGATGGGGCGGTTGATGGCGAGGATGAGGCTGTAGGCCAGCATTGCCGCATCATTCACATAGCCGAGGCCGGAGAGGATGGTGAAAAGGATGATCGCGCCGGAGCCGGGGGCCGCGGGCGTACCGGCGGAGGCAATGAGTGCGAGCAGCGCGATGACGACGAGCTGGGTGAAGCTGATGCTGTAGCCCGCGCAGCCGGCGATGAAGAGCGTTGCGATGACCTGCATGATGGCCGTTCCGTTCATGTTGATGGTCATGCCAAGCGGCAGGACGAAGGAGGCGATCTTCTCATCCACGCCGAGCTCCTCGACCGTGGTCTTGACGTTGAGCGGGAGCGTCGCCGCACTCGAAGAGGTGGAGAAGCCGAAGACCGCGACGCGGGTGATCTTTTTGGCAAACTTGAAGGGATTCAGGTGCGCGAAGACCGCGATAAAGGCAGGGTAGCCGACGATGAGGAAGATGAGCAGCAGCACAACCGTGAGGATGACATAGGCGACGGCGGGCTTGAGGTGCTCGACACCGTAGGAGGCAAAGGTGCGCGTGAGCAGCATGAAGATGGCAACGGGGCCGAACTTGCTGACCAAGAAGTTGAGGAAGACGATGACCACGTCGTTGAGTTCCTGAATGAGCTTGCGAAGCGTGGCAGTCTTCTCCTCGCCGAGCGTCTTCATGCAAAGGCCCAGCGCGATGGCGAGGAAGACGACGGCGAGCACTGCCGTGTTGCTCGAAAACGTCGAGGCAATGTTCGAGGGGATGACGTTCAGCACAACGAGCAGCGGATTGGAGCCCGTCGAACCGGAAACGCTCTCCAGCCCGTCGACGGCGATGTGGAATACGCCCATGTTATAGAAGACGATGCCGCACACGCAGGCGAGCAGGAGCGCAAAAAAAGAACAGATCAGGAAACCCTTGATACACTTGAAGGAAATTCTGCCAAGTGTACTGGTATCAGAGATCTGTCCTATTGCCAATGTAATGGAAGTAAACACCATCGGCACGATGACGAGCTGGAGGGAACGAATGAACATCTGACCGGCCAAATAGAAAAGGCCAAGCGCGCTGCTCGCTCCGGCAGCGGTGATATCCTGGAATAAAAGATTATTGATGGTCGCCCACACCGCTTCCTGTCCGGAGGCATTCAAATGCTCGCGGAGGAACAAAAACAGGAGACCGGCCGTCAGTCCCGCAACCAGGGAGATGGCCATTTTCGTTGCCAGTGTTTTCTCTTTCCTTACTTTCATGTGTCGTATCCTTTCTTTTCCCGTGCCCGCCTGCCCCATTTTGAGGCCCGCGTTTGCGATTTTTACGAGCATACTACGCGGCGCCGCAATTGGCAAGTGGCGTTTCCGCTAAATATGAACGAATTTTGAACGCGTTCCGCGTTGGTATTGACAAAATTCCAATTTTTTCGAAAAAATAAAGAAACCGCTAAATTATCTGTTGACAAATGTCGAACGGAGGCATATGATACGCACGTAAAAAAAGAGTAGGTGCAGCCGCTTCGACCGCATCTCAAACGATAATAGCAAACCCGGTGAAAACCGGCGACGCAAAGCTATAGGGCCTTACCCCTGGAAACAGGGCTGGCAGCCAGTTACCGAAAGGAGATCGCCGTATGAAACGGCTGTTTCGTCATGCCTGCGCTATGCTCGCAGTTCTTATTGTCATGTCCATGTTCACGGTTGTGAACGCCAGCGCTGCCAATGGCACCACCATTGACACCACGAATGCCAAGTATGGTTTCGTCACCGTCAACTACACCTCCAATGCCAAGTTGAAGGTCGGCATCCAGTACGGTAACGAAAAGACGTCCTACAAGAATTGCCCGAGCGGCAAGGACGCCGTCTTCTCCCTCGAGCAGGGAGACGGCACCTACACCATCTCCCTCTGCGAGAACATCTCCGGCACGACCTACCGCGTTGTGACCAGCAAGAAGGTCAACGCCAAGATCGAAAACGCCTACGCCCCTTACCTCATCGCCACGACCGACGTGCAGTTCACCTCCGGCGACGATGTGTGCAAGAAGGCCTCTGAGCTCTGCAAGGACGCTAAGACCGATATGGACAAGGTCACTGCGATCTACAACTACATCGCCGGTCACTACACCTACGACACCAAGCTCGCGAGCGACATCACCTCCGGCAAGGTCAGCAAGTACATCCCCGACACCGCCGCCACCCTGAACAGCAACAAGGGCATCTGCTACGACCTCGCGTCCCTCTTCGCCGCCATGTGCCGCAGCCAGAACATCCCCTGCACCCTCACCAAGGGCTACGCCGGCAGCAGCTACCACGCCTGGAACAAGGTCAACGTCAGCGGCAACTGGTACCAAATCGACATGACCTATGCCGTCACCAAGCGCGTCATCAACGAGACCACCTTCGCCGGCTGCGTCTCCCCCCTGACCTACTCCCAGCAGAGCGACACGCTCGCCGTGTCCGCGGTGGCGTAAGACCTCACAATTCGTCGAATCACGGCGGCAAGGTATTTCCTGCCGCCGTTTTTTTCTGCGCATTATTAGTTCTGTTAATATCTTATATATTTTTTGAAAATCGCCTTGCATTTTGGGCAAATCTGGTATACTGTGAACATAAAATATTGGCAAACACAAATATCTGTGCGGCTCGCAGAAGAGCAACTGTACAGAAAAAGGCACAGCAGGCGAAAGCCTGTGTCGCAAAGCCACGGACCTAAACGGCGCTCGCGCCGCACGGCAGCCGGTTGCCAAATGCAGATCACCTCCCCCCTTCTTCGCGCCGTACAGGCAGAAGAAGGAGGATTTTTTTATGTCTGAGAAGAAAGTTGGCAAGCGGCTTCTCACCTGGGTCCTGGTCCTCGTGATGACACTGTCGCTATTGCCGCTCAACGTGCTGGCGGCAAATCCGGCAGTCATGCGAATCGTCAGACCGGATACTGACAAGTATATCACCTATAATTTCTATCTCAATGAAGGTGACAAAACACCCTATTACTCGCAGATCATCAAGAACAACGAATCTCTCGACGCTCCGGCCACTCCCGAGAAGAAAGACTACAAATTTGTTGGCTGGTACGATGGTGATGAACAGTTCTCTAATTTCGGAACCGCAATCACTGTCACGGAAGGTAGCACTGACGTAGACCTCTACGCCAAGTTTGTTCCTGTGTGTTACGTCTACTTCATGGACGGCACTGGCGAGGGTGCCCGCATCATCGCTACCAAGGAAGTAACAGCGACAGACCCCTTAATGATTTCAGTGATGTTGCTTTCCCCATCGGCGCTGATGAAGCCATTACCGGTTGGGTGGACAAAGACAACAATCCCGTCACATCCGTTTCTTTCAGCGACGGCACGACTTATCTCTATCCCGTCGTTGAAAAAGGCCACTGGATTGAGTTTAACTCTAACGGCGGCAGCTATGTTGCACCGCTGTTTGTGGCAAAGAATGCTCAACTCAGCAGCCTTCCTGAACCGACTAAGCACGGCTATAGCTTCGACAGTTGGTACACGGATAAAGAGATGACTAACAAGTTCGAATCTGACAATGATTTGAGCGACGACCTCACCCTCTATGCCAAGTGGAACCCCAGTAGCAACGTTTCCTACACCGTGATCCACTGGCTGGAAAACGCGGACGATGATAATTACTCTCTTGCGGCATCTGAGTCTAAGAGCGGTATTACCGGTAGTAAAACCGAAGCAACCGCTAAAACCTATGTAGGCTTTACATCCCCCGCCGCCAAAGATATCGAACAGGAAACCATCGCGGGCGACGGTTCTACCATCGTCAATGTGTATTACAAGCGCAATATGTATGAGGTGAAGTTTTCCTCTTATTCTTATACTGATTGGCGCGGCCACTCCCATCCTGGCACTGAATATACAAGTCTTCGCATCACTGCTAAGTACGGTGCCAATATCTCTGACAAGTGGCCCACTTACAACGGCAGCAGCACTTGGAGTACAAATGACAATGAAAACAAGGGGCCCTATCAGGTCAATATTCAGACAATGCCTTTAGGTGGTGCTAATTTCTACGGGCCGAAAACTGGCCGTGGCAGCGAAACTGCTTACTACTATGTAGAATCCCTGACTGGTGGAAAATACGAGCTTCATCACAGTGATACCACTCCCGGAACCGGTTATAGCGTCACTGATGAGGATAGATACCCCATTACCGGCTTCACGTTTAAAACGTATACAGCGGAACAAGGTGGTAACTGGTTTGATGGTTATTATGAAAAGTATGACGGTGCTAGATTCTACTACACCCGTAACAGCTACAACATTGTCTTCATCAACGGCGGTGCAGAAGATAAAACTCTCAGCAAGAAATATCAGCAGGATATCAGTGATGCGAACTACACGCCCACTGCTCCCGCAGGCAAGGTAGGCTATGAGTTTGCTGGTTGGTACGACAACGAGCTGTGCGAGGGTACGGCTTATAACTTCACCAGCAAAACCATGCCCGCAAACAACATCACCCTTTACGCCAAGTGGGTCGAGCCGGTGCACAAGGTCGAATTTTTAGTAGACAATAAAGTTGTGACCGAATGGACGAAAACTGATGTCGCTCACAATTCGACCATCAGCGACCTTCCCACTCCCACAAGTTCTAATGGCGACACCTTCCTCGGCTGGGTCGATGCAAACCGCAAGCCGTTCCACCCCAGCACCAAGATCACCGGCGACCTCAAGCTCTATGCCAAATTCGGCAATAAGACCGGTTACAGCGTGACGTATGTTACCGCCGAAGGTAGCAGCTCGTTCACTGACGACAAACTCTATGCCGAGGGTGCGTATGCAACCGTTCGCGACGGTGCCAGCACCGCCCCCGCTGGCAAGGTCTTCCTGTACTGGAATGCCAGCAGCGACAGCAGCGGCAAGAAGTACTATCCCAACGATAAGGTCTTAGTGCCAAAGGGCGGCGTTACCCTGACGGCTGTTTACGGTGATAAGGCCGAAACGGTCACCCTGACGTATAACGCAAACTTTGGCACTCCCCCCGCATCCACGCAGATTTCTGGTCTAAAGAATAACGGCCTCATTGATCTTCTCTCTTATGATGAACTGGAGCTCCCCAAGCGCGATGGCTACACGTTTACTGGCTGGAACACCCAGCAAGACGGCCATGGCATTAGCTTCGCCGCCGGTACGTCTGCCGCCCGCGTGGATAAGGTTGAACCCAATGTTCTCTATGCACAGTGGAAGAAGACCACGATTGACGAGGAAGTCACCGTCATCATCACCGGCAAGACTGATACAAAGGTCTACAATGGTTCCGAGCAGTCCGTCACCGGCTACGAGGTCAAGAGCATCAGCAACGAGCTCTACAAGACCACCGACTTCACCTTCAACGGCACCGCTACCGCCACGGGCACCGATGCTGACACCTATCAGATGGGCTTGAAGCCTGAGAACTTCGAGAACAAGAACGCGAACTTCTCCAAGGTCACCTTCGTGGTCACCGACGGTTCCCTGACCATCACCAAGCGCGATGTCACCCTGACCTCTGCCAGCGCCAGCAAACCGTATGACGGCACGGCTCTAACGAGCAAAAATGTCACCGTCGGCGGTAACGGTTTCGCTGATGGCGAGGGCGCGACCTACAACGTGACCGGCTCTCAAACCGAAGTTGGCAAATCGGATAATGAATTCACTTATGAACTGAACGCTAACACCAAGGCAAGCAACTACAACATCACAATGTACAAGGGTGAGCTTGTAATTACCGCCGCCGACAGCGTTGCTTACAAGGTCGAGCACTACAAGCAGAATCTTGACGGCAGCTACAACGACACGCCGAATGATATCGACCCCCTGTCCGGCACGGCTGGCACTCTTACCGCAGCCGCGGCCAAAGATTACCCCGGCTTCACTCCTGGAACGGTTACACAGGAAAAGATCAAGTCCGATGGCACAACTACCATTAAGATTCAGTACACCCGCAACTCCTACACTTTGACCATCAACTACGTTTACCGCGATGGCAGCAAGGCCGCTGAAAGCCACATTGAAACCATTCTGTACGGCAAGGACTACTCCGTCACCAGCCCCAAAATCTCCAGCTACACTGCTGATAAGCTGGTTGTCTCCGGCACCATGCCCGCTGACAATCGCACCGTGACGGTCACCTACACCAAGAACGGCGGTCATCATCCCCGTCCCAAGCCCACCGTGGAGATCGAAGATGATGACGCGCTTGGTCTGAACACGACCGACCACTTCGCCTATATCGTCGGTTACGGCAACGGCGAGGTCCGCCCGCAGAACAACATCACCCGCGCCGAGGTTGCGACCATCTTCTTCCGCCTGCTGACCGACGACGTCCGCGACGAGAACCTGACCAAGACCAACCGCTACTCCGATGTGACGCGCGCCGACTGGTACAACACCGCGGTCTCGACCCTCAGCTCCATGGGCATCATCACGGGTTACCCCGACGGCACGTTCCGCCCGAACGCCGCCATCACCCGCGCTGAGTTCGCCGCCATCGCCGCCCGCTTCGACAACGACGGCGACAAGACCGCTGCGAAGTTCAGCGACATCGCGACCCACTGGGCCAAGGATGAGATCAGCATCGCCTACAACAACGGCTGGATCACCGGCTATCCCGACGGCACGTTTGGTCCCCAGCGCGACATCACCCGTGCCGAGACCATGACGCTCGTCAACCGCGTCCTCAACCGCCAGCCCGAGACCGAGGAGGACCTCCTCCCGAACATGACGGTCTGGACGGACAACGCGAACCCGAAGGCCTGGTACTACCTCGCCGTTCAGGAAGCGACGAACAGCCACTACTACAAGTTCAAGACGAACTCCAAGTATGAGAAGTGGACCGAGCTGCGCGAGACCCGCGACTGGACGCAGCTGGAAAAGTAAGTCAAAAATCCTCCACCCCCTATTTTAAAAGGAAGAACCGCTCTTGCGAGCGGTTCTTCCTTTTTTGCACTCCCCTCGCGATCTCAAAATCCATTGACAAAGCGAGCGTTCCTGTGTATCATATCAACATACTTATAAGATAGGATTTATCTCAATGACCACTATTTACGCGGACAACGCCGCGACGACCCAGATGAGCCGCGCCGCGATCGACGTCATGCTCCCCTATCTGGAGACGATCTACGGCAACCCCTCAAGCCTGCATTCCGTCGGCCAGCAGGCGGCCGGGGCGCTGCTCAGCGCGCGCGACCGCATCGCAAAATGCCTGAACGCCTCCCCGCGCGAAATTTACTTCACCTCCGGCGGCAGCGAGGCCGACAATCAGGCCATCCTCTCCGCCGCGCGCCTCGGCGAGCGCAAGGGCAAAAAGCACATCATTTCGACCGCATTCGAGCACCACGCCGTGCTGCACACGCTCCAAAAGCTTGAAAAAGAGGGCTTCACCGTCGAGCTTCTCCCCGTCGGCCCCATCGGCACCGTGACGGCGCAGCAGGTGAAAGACGCCATCCGCGAGGACACGTGCCTGGTTTCCGTCATGTACGCCAACAACGAGATTGGCTCCATCCTGCCGATCAGCGCGATCGGCGCAGTCTGCCGCGAGGCGGGCGTGCTGTTCCACACCGACGCCGTGCAGGCCGCGGGGCATCTGCCCATTGACGTCAAGGTGCAGAACATCAACCTGCTGTCGCTCTCCGCGCACAAGTTCCACGGTCCAAAGGGCACCGGCGTGCTGTACGCCCGCCAGGGCATCGCCTTGACGAGCCTCATCGAGGGTGGCGCGCAGGAGCGCGGCAAGCGCGCCGGCACGGAGAATATTCCCGCCATCATGGGCATGGCTGCGGCGCTCGAAGACGCCTGCGCACACATTGACGAGAATGCAAAAAAGGTCAGCGCCCTGCGCGACCGCCTGATCGACGGCCTGTCCAAGATCCCGCACAGCGCGCTCAACGGCGATCCCGTGAATCGTCTCCCCGGCAATGTGAGCTTCTGCTTCGAGGGCGTCGAGGGCGAGAGCCTGCTGCTTCTTCTCGACGCAAAGGGCATCTGCGCGTCGTCCGGCAGCGCGTGCACATCCGGCTCGCTCGACCCAAGCCACGTACTGCTGGCCATCGGCCGCCCGCATGACGTGGCGCACGGCTCGCTGCGCCTGAGTCTGTGCGAGTGGAACACCGACGAGGAAATCGACCGCATCCTCGATGCCGTGCCCGAGGTCGTGGAATACTTACGCGGCATGTCCCCGCTGTGGAAGGACCTCGTCAGCGGCAAAAAGCCGTTCACTTTATAAGCACGCGGCAAAATAAGGCAAAACGATAAGCGCGGCATCGCTTCTCACAGGGACATTCCCTGCGCCAAAGCGTGCCGCATGATGTGAGGAACTATGGACAAGGTACTCATTGCGATGAGCGGTGGTGTGGACTCGAGCGTCGCCGCATTTTTGATGAAGGAGCAGGGCTGCGAGTGCATCGGCGCGACGATGAAGCTCTTTCACAACGAGGACATCGGTGTCAGCCGCACCAAAACCTGCTGCTCGCTCGAGGACGTCGAGGACGCACGGCTTGTCGCGCTGCGCCTTGGCATCCCCTACTATGTCTTCAACTTTTCAGACGACTTCAAGGGGCAGGTCATCGACCGCTTCATCTCGTCCTACGAGCGCGGCGCGACACCAAACCCCTGCATCGACTGCAACCGCTACCTGAAGTTTGAGCGGCTCTACGAGCGCGCCCGCATTTTAGGCTGCGACGCCATTGTGACCGGCCACTATGCGCGCATCGAGCAGGAAAACGGGCGGTGGCTCCTTAAAAAGTCACTCGACAAGAGCAAGGACCAGAGCTACGTGCTCTACTCGCTCACACAGGATCAGCTCGCGCATACACGCATGCCGCTCGGCGCGATGCATAAGAGCGAGACACGCCGCATCGCGGAGGAGCAGGGCTTCTACAACGCGGACAAGCCGGACAGTCAGGATATCTGCTTTGTGCCGGACGGCGACTACGCAGGCTTTATCGCGCGCTACACAGGGCACGACTGCCCTGCGGGCGACTTTGTCGACGAAAGCGGTCATGTGCTCGGACAGCACAAGGGCATCGTGCACTACACCGTCGGCCAGCGCAAGGGCCTCGGCATCGCGGCGGACGCGCCGCTGTATGTCAAGCGCATCGATGCGCAGGAAAACCGCGTGGTGCTGAGCGGCAACGCCGCGCTTTTTTCTCGTGAGCTGACGGCAAACGACTTCAACTGGATCGCCTACGATGTCCCGCCGCGCGAGCTTCGCGCGACCGCGCGCGTGCGCTACCACCAGCGCGAGCAGGCGGCGACGGTCACGGTGCTTTCTGACGGGCGCGTGCATCTCGTCTTCGACGAGCCGCAGCGCGCCATCACGCCGGGGCAGGCCGTCGTGCTCTACGACGGCGACACCGTGCTCGGCGGCGGCACGATTCTCTGATGATATTCTTCTCTTTCTCTCTTCCGCTCATCCCCTGAGCGGGCGCGGGGCGCAGGCATCTGCGCCCCGCGTTTTTTATTCCCGTTCACCGAGGGCTTCCTCCAGCTTTTGCAGCGCGCGCTTTTCGATGCGGGATACATAGCTCCTCGAGATGCCGAGCTTTTTGGCGACCTCGCGCTGTGTGCGGGGCATCCGGCCGCCGAGGCCGTAGCGCGAGGTGATGACCTCTTCCTCCCGCTCGGTCAGGCACTCATGCACGAGCTTTCGCACGCGCAGGCAGTCGTCGCGGTCCTGAATGTCCAAATACATCGTGTCCTCGACGCCGACGACGTCCATGAGGTAGAGCGACTCGCCGTCGGCGTCGGAATCGAGCGAATCGTTGAGCGACACCTCGCCCTGTAATTTCTTCCGACTGCGAAAGTACATCAAAATTTCATTCTCCACGCATTTGGCGGCGTAGGTCGCGAGCCTCGTACCCTTTTCCGGGCGGTAGCTCGAAACGCCTTTGATAAGGCCGATGGTGCCGATGGAGATGAGATCGTCCTGCTCGTCAGACTGAGTGTAGTATTTTTTGGCGATGTGCGCGACAAGGCGCAGATTGTGCTCAACGAGCACGTTGCGCGCCTCAATGTCGCCCGCAAGCATGCGCTCGACGTATTTCTTTTCCTCCTGTGCCGAGAGCGGGCGCGGGAACGAGCCGCCCGACAGGTGGAGCGAGAGCAGCATGGCGTGCGTAAGCAAATAAAGTGCAATCGACAGCATAAAAACGCCTCCTCTTTTTCTCCATCCTATGGCCGCACGGGAAGTCCCTATGCAGTGCTTCTTTCCATGACATGAAGGAACCATTAGAATTCATTATGTCTTTTTAACAATGTCGAAAAGTGGGTATTTCTGTTTTTTGTGTACTCGTCCAATCTTGCATAATCAGCCGCTTTTCCCCCTTGCAGGGCGAAAAAATGTGTGTTAAGATGCGTTCATCTTCAGGAAAGGAGAAACGTCTGATGACTCAGTTCTTTGTCAATGCAGCTGCATCTCACTTCGCACAGGCCGCCTGTGCCGCTTTCTCCTGTTCTGATATGAACAGCATGATTATTCTGGACGCCAGCCTTATTCTGCTGGCGTCCTTTATTATTCTGCCTCTGGCAGTACTGGTAAGAAACAAAACTGAACAGCCCGTCCGAATCGCGACGCAACTTCGACTTCTCTCCCGATTCTCCGCACGAGATAGAGACTGATATCACGAAAGAGGCTCCGTCGATTCGACGGAGCCTCTTCTTCTTAGCTTTTTCACTTTTTCTCGTTCGGCCGGCGAAAAAAGCGGAAATAGATCCCCCCATTCCACATTTTTCAGAAAGAGAGATCCCTCCAATGGACTTTTTAAACTTCCTCATGGCGCTCAGCCCAATTGTCGTCGTGCTTGTCGGCATCCTGGGCTTCAAAAAATCCGCAAAAACCGTCTCGCCCGTCGCCCTTGCCTGGACGCTTATCCTTGCCTTTACCTATTTCAACCTTGACGGCCTCACGTTTGCTGAAAACGTCAAGGTGCTTGACCCCCTGGTCTGGAAGGGCATCAAGGAAGGCCTCAAGATCGTGCTGATGGTCTTCGGCGCGTTCACCATTTTGAACCTGCTGCGCGAGACCGGCGCTATCGAGGATGTGAAAGCCACCATTGCGCAGATCAGCGACGACCGCCGCGTGCAGGTCGTCATCATCGGCATGATGCTGCCGATTTTCCTTGAGGGTGCAGCGGGCGCGGGTGCTCCTGCCGCCATCGCCGCCCCGTTCCTCGTGGCCCTCGGCTTTAACCCCACCACCTCCATCGCCATCGCGCTGCTCGGCGACGCGACGCCCGCCTCGTTCGGCGGCGCAGGCCTGACGACCATCAACGGCGGTGCGGCTCTCGTTGACGCGGGCCTTGCCACCGTCGCGCAGAACGCCGCGATGGCCGGCCGCTTCCACATGTTCGGCGTGCTCGTCATCCCGTTCATCATGATCGGCATGGCGTTCGGCAAAAAGGGCTACAAGGGCATTCTCCCCTACCTCACTTTCGCGGGTGTGAGCACGTGCCTGACGATGTTCCTCCTCTCCAACTTCGTCGGCGCAGAGGTCACCTCCATGGGCACGGGCCTCATCTCCATCCTTCTCTCCGTTGCGTATGTCAAGCTCGTCGGCGTGAAGACTCCGGACGAATTCCGCAATGAAAGCGCCAACCATCAGCGCAAGTACAGCTCGTTCAAGGCCATGTCGCCTTACGTCTACATGCTCGTGCTGCTCCCGCTCATCCGCTACGGCTTCCCCGCCGTCGTTGAAAACGGCTTTGCCATCATGTGCACGTTCGGCTACATCTTCTGGGTCGACCTTGTCATTCTTGTGTGCGGCATCCTCGGCGCGCTCACGCTGGGCGTGAACTTCAAGACCTACAAAGAGGTCTGCAAGCGCACCGCGAGCGGCGTGCTGCCGGTGCTCGTCACGATGGGCAGCCTCCTTATCGTCGCCTACATCATGCAGTCCTCCTCCACGGGCATGATGAACCTCCTCGCCTCTGATATCGCCGCCGTCGTCGGCCGCTTCTATCCCGCGGCAGCCGTCCTCATCGGTTCGAGCGGTGCGTTCATCACCGGCACGGGCCTTGGCTCCAACATCATGTTCGCCCAGATGCACATCGACGCTGCGGCATCGCTCGGCATGAACCCCATCACGATCTTCGCCGGTCAGAACGCGGGCGCTTCGCTCGGCAACCTGATCTGCCCGAACAACACGGTCGCCGCCTGCGCAACGGTCGATCAGGTGGGCAACGAGAGCGAGGTCATGAAGAAGACCTTCAAGGCCTTCGCCATCATCCTTGTTTTGTACATGGTTCTCGCCATGCTTTATACCTGCGTGCTCTTCCCCAACTTCGGCATGTAAGGGCCGCACAAACGATCAGTTAACTACACGGGCACACTGTTTTTGAGAAAGGAAGTATTCTTATGGCAAAGAAAAGAGTTCTCGGCGTGGTCGGCATGGGTCATGTCGGCGCACATGTGGCTTACGCTCTGGCGATCCAGGGCATCGCGGACGAGCTTGTACTCGTCGACCAGAACGAGCAGAAGCTCGCAAGCGAAGTGCAGGATCTGCGCGACGCAGTCGCATACATGCCCCACCGCGTGACGGTGCGCGGCGGCGATTTCTCCGACCTTGGCGTGTGCGACGTCATCGTCAACAGCGTCGGCAAGATCGACCTGCTGCGCGGCACGCATGACCGCGTGACCGAGATGGACTTCACCATCCCCGCTGTGCGCGGCTACGCGGAAAAGATCAAGGCCAGCGGCTTTGACGGCGTGCTCATCAACATCACCAACCCCTGCGACATCGTCACGCGCGAGCTGGCACTGCATCTGGGTCTTCCCCGCGGCCGCGTGTTCGGCACCGGCACGGGCCTCGACACCTCCCGTCTTTTGAGCGCGCTGGCGCGCCAGACCGGCCTTGACCACAAGTCCATCACCTGCTACATGATGGGCGAGCACGGCAACCAGCAGTTCGCGCCCTGGTCCTGCGTCAGCTTCCGCGGCGTGCCGCTAGATGAGTGGGCCAAGACCGACGAGCGCTTCCGCTTCGACCGCGATGCGCTGCAGAAGGAGTCCATTGGCGGCGGCTGGGTCACGTTCTCCGGCAAGTTCTGCACCGAGTATGGCATCGCCACCACCGCCGCGCGCATGGCCTACGCCGTGCTGCACGACGAGAAGGTCATCCTGCCCGCCAGCACGGAGCTGTGCGGCGAGTACGGCGAAGCGGGCCTGTTCGCGGGTGTTCCCTGCGTCATCGGTGAAAACGGCGTCGAGCAGGTCGTCGAGCTGCCGCTGACCGCCGACGAGAAGGCTACCTTCCACGCCTGCTGCGAGGGCATCCGCCACAACATGGAGCATCTCAAGGAAATCTAAAGAGCAAACAAATTTCGACAGGAGGTCATCCTTATGAATATCACGATCACTAAGACTACCCATCCCGGCACGCTGCCCCCGTCCGACCAGCTCGGCTTCGGCACCGTGTTCACCGATCATATGTTCCTGATGGACTACAGCGCCGACAAGGGCTGGCATGACGCGCGCGTCGTGCCCTACGGCCCCATCACGATGTCCCCGGCCGCGAGCGTCCTGCACTACGGCACCGAGGTCTTCGAGGGCATGAAGGCTTACCGCCGTCCCGACGGCGGCGTGCAGCTCTTCCGCCCCTGGGAGAACGTCGCCCGTCTGAACCGCTCCTGCGAGCGTCTGGGCCTGCCCCAGCTTGATCCCGACGATGCGCTGCAGGCCATCAAGACCGTCGTCAAGGTCGACGAGAACTGGGTCCCGAGCGATCCCGGCACGTCCCTCTACATCCGTCCGTTCCTGTACGGCACTGACCCGACGCTTGCCCTGCACGGCGTGCATGAGGCCACGTTTGCTATCATCCTCTCCCCCTCCGGCAGCTACTTCAAAAACGGCTTACAGCCCGTTCCCATCATGGTCGAGACCGAGGACGTCCGCGCGGTGCGCGGCGGCACGGGCGAAGCCAAGTGCGGCGGCAACTACGGCGCGGCCAACCGCGCGGGCGACCGTGCCATCGAAAAAGGCTTCTCTCAAGTCCTGTGGCTCGACGGCGTGGAGCGCAAGTACGTCGAAGAGGGCGGCGGCATGAACGTCATGTTCAAGATCAATGGCACCGTCGTCACCCCCGCGCTGACTGGCTCCATCCTGCGCGGCGTGACGCGCAAGTCCGCCATCGAGCTCTTAAAGAGCTGGGGCGTGCCCGTCGAGGAGCGTCTGCTGAGCGTGGACGAGCTCTTTGACGCCGCGGCGTCCGGCGCGCTGGAGGAGGCGTGGTGCATCGGCACCGCCGCCGTCATCTCCCCGATCGGCGAGCTGAGCTGGGGCGACAGAGACTACAAGGTCAACGACAACAAGATCGGTGCGCTGTCTCAGAAGCTCTACGACGAGCTGACCGGCATCCAGTGGGGCACGAAGCCCGACCCGTTCGGCTGGGTCTGCCCGATCGACTAATTTTGCTATTCTCTCATCTCTCGATCTCTCTCATATAGGGAAAAGGCGGTGCGCTTGCACCGCCTTTTCCCTATTTTATCGTTTTGTTATCGTTTAAATTCATGCAAATTGCAAAATAACGCTCAGCTTATTTTGACATATTTTAAGATTTTGCCTCATTTTCTATGTCTGACTATTGATTTTTTAAAATTAAATGATATACTAACCTCATCAATCAAAATAAAAAGGAGGAGCTTTCCATGCCTACGCAAAAAAGCACCGCACGGCTGTCGAAAAAGCCGCCGCTGTCGCCCGAGGAGCTCAAACAGATCGACGCTTACTGGCGCGCATCAAACTATCTGACCGCCTGCCAGCTCTATCTTCTCGATAATCCGCTGCTCGAGCGTCCGCTGCGCGAGAGCGACTTAAAGCAGACCATCGTCGGCCATTGGGGCACCTGCCCGGGCCAGAACTTCATCTACACGCACTTAGACCGCGTCATCAAGCGCGATGACCTCGATATGATCTACCTTTCCGGCCCCGGTCACGGCGGCAACGCCATGGTCGCGCAGGACTGGCTGGACGGCAGCTATACGGAGGTCTACCCCAACATCACGCGCGATAAGGAGGGCATGCAGAAGCTCTTCAAGCGTTTCTCCTTCCCCGGCGGCATCCCGAGCCATGTCGCGCCCGAAACGCCGGGCTCTATCCACGAGGGCGGCGAGCTGGGCTATTCCCTCTCCCACGCCTTCGGCGCGGTGGCGGATAACCCCGACCTGATCGCGGCCTGCGTCGTCGGCGACGGCGAGGCTGAGACCGGCCCGCTCGCAACGTCCTGGCACGGCAACAAGTTCATGAACCCGATCACCGACGGCGCAGTCCTGCCGATCCTGCACTTAAACGGCTTCAAGATCGCAAATCCGACCATCTTCTCCCGCATGAGCCACGAGGAGGTCGAGTGCTTCTTCCGCGGCTGCGGCTGGGAGCCGCGCTTTGTCGAGGGTGACGAGCCCGAGACGATGCACCAGCAGATGGCCGCCGCGGTCGACTGGGCCATCCGCGAGATCAAGCGCATCCAGCGCACCGCGCGAGAGAGCGGCAAGGCGAGCCGCCCCCGCTGGCCGATGCTCGTGCTGCGCACCCCGAAGGGCTGGACCGGTCCGAAGGAGGTCGACGGCAACGCGATCGAAGGCAGCTGGCGTGCCCATCAGGTGCCCATCTCCATGGGCGCGGATGAAAGCAAGCACCTGCCGCTGCTCGAACAATGGCTGCGCTCCTACAAGCCCGAAGAGCTCTTCAACGAGGACGGTACGCCGGTCGAGCTGATCGCGTCCTTCCCGCCCAAGGGCGAGCACCGCATGGGCGCAAACCCGCACGCCAACGGCGGTCTTCTCCTGCGCGACCTGCGCACGCCCGACTTCCGCGACTACGCGGTCGATATCCCCGCCCCCGGCGAGGTCGAGGCGCAGGACATGTACGTCCTTGGCACCTATGTCCGCGATGTGATGAAGCTCAACATGGAGTCGCGCAACTTCCGCATCTTCGCGCCCGACGAGACGGCGTCCAACCGTTTGCAGGCCGTGTTTGACGTCACGGGCCGCCGCTTCCTCGACAAGCAGATCGATGGCATCGACGAGCACCTTGACCCCGACGGCCGCGTGATGGACTCCATGCTCTCCGAGCACTTCTGCGAGGGCTTCCTCGAAGGTTACCTGCTGACAGGCCGCCACGGCTTCTTTGACAGCTACGAGGCCTTCATCCGCATTGTCGACTCGATGTTTTCCCAGCACGCCAAGTGGCTCAAGATGTGCAATGAGCTCCCCTGGCGCCACGATATCGCCTCCCTCAACTATATTCTCGCCTCCAACGTCTGGCAGCAGGACCACAACGGCTTCACGCATCAGGACCCCGGCTTCCTCGACCACGTCGCCAACAAGAAGGCCGACGTCGTGCGCATGTATCTGCCGCCCGATGCCAACTGCCTGCTCTCCTGCTTCGACCACTGCATCAAGAGCCGTAACTATGTGAACGTCATCGTCGCGAGCAAACACCCGCGCCAGCAATGGCTGACGATGGAGCAGGCCGTCAAGCACTGCACGCAGGGCATCGGCATCTGGGAGTGGGCCTCGAACGATCAGGGCCAGGAGCCCGACGTCGTCATGGCCTGCTGCGGCGACACGCCAACGCTTGAGACTCTCGCCGCTGTGACGATCCTGCGCCGCGAGCTGCCGGAGCTCAAGATCCGCGTCGTGAACGTCGTCGACCTGATGAAGCTCCAGCCGCACACCGAGCATCCCCACGGCCTGACCGACGCAGAGTACGACACGCTCTTTACCAAGGACAAGCCCATCATCTTTGCCTACCACGGCTATCCCACGCTGATCCACGAGCTGACCTACCGCCGCCACAACCGCAACCTGCACGTGCGCGGCTATAAGGAAGAAGGCACGATCACGACCCCGTTCGACATGCGCGTGCTCAACGATATCGACCGCTTCGATCTCGTCATCGACACGGTGCAGCGCCTGCCGCAGCTCGGCAACCGCGGTGCTTACCTCATCCAGAAGATGAACGACAAGCTCGTTGAGCACCGCCAGTATATCAAGGACAACGGCGTGGATCTGCCCGAGGTCCGCGCGTGGAAGTGGAACGACGGCAAGGGCGTTGAGGTGTAAAAGGAGGAAAGCAATGCGTATTGCGATCCCTGTTGTGAGTGGGGAGGTTTTCTCCCCGCTCGCCAATGCTGAAGCCTTCCATTTTTATGAGGACGACCACGGAAAGATCGTGCGCGAGTTCCTCGAGCCGATGGAAGAAAGCAGCACCGACGCTGCCGTCGGCCTTTTGGAGCGTTACGGCATCGACGCGCTGCTCTGCGGCACGATCGACGACACCGAGCGCACCGCTGTCGGCATGGCAGGCATCATGCTCTTCCCCGGCTATTCCGGCAAGGCAGACGACGCCGCGCTGCGCTTTCTGAGCGGCAGCGTCGTGTCCGACCCGAACAACCACTGCAACGCCTGCGGCTTCAAAGGAGCGTGCTCCCTGAAGGATAAAGGCGGCTGCGGCGGCAACTGAACAGCAAAAAGGAGCAAGCTTTCGGCTTGCTCCTTTTTTGCTTGATATTGTTACGATGCGGGGCGCGTGGTGGAGAGGAAGTCCGAGTTGATCCAGCCAAACTTACCGTCCACGCTGACGAACGTCCACCCATCCTGCTTGGCCGCAGCCTGTACCTCGCTGCCGAGCGACACGGTCGTGACCTTGTCATAGCTCGTGCCCGGGCCGCTGCGCAGATTCACGCCGCCGGTGGTGTAGTAAATGTAATACTTGTCATACACAGAACTCGGCCTGACGGAGACCTCGTCATGGCCTGTGAGATCGAGCCAGTCGATCGTGTCGCCGCCCGTCTGATTATCGCCGGTCGTGTTATCGCCCTGCGTGGGGTCGCTCACATCGTTCTCGCCGGTGATCGAGCCATCTTCGCCGGTCACAGTCTGGCCGTCCTCGCCGGTCTGCTGGCCGCCGCGCAGCTGCTCGATCTTCGTCTGCGCCGCGGCAAGATCGCTGCGCGCGCTCTTGAGCTTGAAGCCCAGCACGACCACCGTGATCAGGAGCACCAGCGAAAGCGCCAGCAGTCCCATAAAAAGCACATAAAGCGGATTGCGCCGCGGTTTGCGGCGGCTGACCCGACGTCCTTCCATAATGATTCCCCCTTATCGGTTTGTTCGCCTTTATTGTACATAATTTTCACAAGTTATGTCAAGTGCCTTTCCTCTTTAGACGCGCAAATTCACAAAAAGTTCCCACCCGGTGCAAAAAAAGGAGATGACCAAGGCCATCTCCTTTCAGCGGATTTACTTTTTGTTTGCGCGCTCCTTGCGGCGCTCGAGAAGTTCCTTGGGCTCGGCCTCGGCGAGCTTGCGCTCGCGGCGCTCGAGGACTTCCCTGGGCTTTTCGGTGATCGCGCCGGCGGCCTTGAGAGATTCCTTTGTCGCCAGCGGGCCGACCAGCTCGTAGATCAGCACGGAGAAGAGGATGATGTTGCGGATCAGCTCGCCATCCGCGCCGAGCGCCTGCGCGCTCACGCACATACCGAGCGCCACCCCCTCCTGCGGCAGCAGCATGATGCCAAGGTACTTCTGCACCGTGTGGTCACAGCCCACCGCCTTGGCCGACCAGCGCGCGCCGCAATACTTACCGGCCGAGCGCGCGATGATGTACACAACGCCGATGAGCACGAGCACGCCCTGAGAAAAGACGCTCAAGCGCAGGTTTGCGCCGCTCACGACAAAGAACACCGCCAGCATTGGCGTGCTCCACTTGTCCGCGCGGTTCATCAAATCGTCCGACAGCGGGCAGATGTTGCAGAACACCGTGCCGAGCATCATGCACACGAGCAGCGGCGAAAAGCCGCAGTCCACGCCCGCGACGGTGAAGTCCACTGCGGACAGGCCGACCATCAGAAAGATGAACGCGATGCTCAGCGACAGGCGGTTCGAGTTCGAGCGGAACATCGTCTCAAGCTTCGTGAGCACGAAACCCGCGATCGCGCCGAGCAGCAGCGAGCCGACGATCTCAATGAGTGGAGAGAGCAAAATGCTTGCGAGGCTGAACTGTGCGCTGTCCATCGCGCGGGCAATACCGAAGGATACGGCAAATGCGATGAGGCCCACCGCGTCGTCGAGCGCGACGATCGGCAACAGCAGATCCGTCAGCTCGCCCTTGGCCTTGTACTGGCGCACGACCATCAGCGTCGTCGCGGGCGCGGTGGCTGTGGCGATCGCACCGAGCGTGATGGCCGCAGGGACGGACAGCACATCGGGGCGCAGGAAGTGGAAGATTACGAGCGCAATGTCGACAAAGGCCAGCGCGGCCAGCGCCTGCAAGACGCCGATAATCATCGCCTGCTTGCCAGTCTTTTTGAGCTGGCTCAGGCGGAATTCATTGCCGATGGAAAAGGCGATAAAGCCCATCGCCACATCAGAGATCATGCTCAGCGCCTCGACCTGGTCATAGCTTGCAAAGCCGAGGCCCGGAATGCCGAGGCGGCCCAGCACGAACGGCCCGATCAGAACGCCCGTCACAAGAAACGCCGTGACATCAGGCAGATGCCAGCGGCTGAAAATACGGGTCATCAAAAGCCCTGCGAGCAGCGCAACGGCCAGATTCAAAATCGCAGTCATGGTTACACCTTCACAACAGAAAAAGTACGGGCGAACAGAGCCGCCCAAGGCTCATATTGTAGTCTGTTTGTTCGCAAAAAGCAAGCACTATTTTGCAAGTTTCCTGTCAAAGTAAGAAAAAATGGCAGCTTTTTTGGGCAAAAGCTGCCATTTTGTTTCGTTTCACACAATTCAGTCTGTGTTCGCGCGCACACCGGCGAAGTAGCTGTTGCCAAAGCCGTCGGTGTAGACGCCGCGCAGCGTGTCGCGCAGCATGTGCGCCGTGCCGTCAAAATACACGGGCGAGAGCGCCGTCTCACCGAGCAGCATCGTCTCCGCATCGTGCAGGAACGCTGTGCGCGCCACAGGATCTTCCGACGCTCTGGCGACGCCCATCAGCACGTCGTAGGTGCCATTTTCATAGCTGATCAGGTTCTGCTCATCCTCGCTGCACCAGCGGTCGAGGAAGCCCATCGCGTCGTCGTAGAGCGCGGTGACCTTTTGCAGCGCGAGCTCGTAGTTCCCCGCTTCCATGCGCATGTTGTACTCCGACTGCGTCACGCCGCGCAGTATCACGTTCACGCCGAGCGTCGTGCTCCACATGCTTTGCAGCGCGCTCGCCACGGCGTCATTCTCCGTGCCGGTCACGTACAGAAGCTCGACCGGCGGGAACATGCTCGTGCTGTAATAGCCCGCGTAGGTCAGCTCCTCCTGCGCTTGCGTTGCCCGCGCGCTCATGCCCGCTTCATCGATGGCGCAGAGCTCGCCGCCCGTCGTGCGGAAATCGTCCTCCGTCTCGCCGGAATCCGGAATACCGTAGGGGACAAGGCCCGTCGCGGGGCTGTTTTCCGCGCCGCCCGCCGCCGTCGCGGCCGCGCGGTCGATGGCAAGGTCAAAGGCCTTGCGGATGTGCTCGTTCGAGAACGTGTCGCTCTCGTTGTTGTAAAGGACGCTCGCCGTCGCGTACACCGCCGTCGGCTTCCAGCTCTCGTCCTGTGAGAGCTCGGCGATCACGCTGTTGGGCAGGTGGGCGATGTAGTCGATCTCGCCCGCTTCGTAGAGCTGCCACGCCTCGTCCGCGTTGGCAGTAAAGATGAAGTGCAGCTCGTCGGGCCCGACGAGACGTGCCTCGTAATACTCGTCGTTGCGCGCCGCCGTCAGCTCACTGCTCTTCGTCCACGCGCTCACATGGTACGCGCCGTTGCTCACAAGGTCCGGCGTGTCAAAACCTCCGCCGTTCTCTGTCAGATTGCGGCGCAGCGGCATCGTGGCGACTGCCGTACAGATTCCCTCGATAAAATAGGCGCACGGCGCGCTCAGCGTGACGACAAACGTGGATTCGTCCTTGGCCGAGACCTGAAGCTTCGTCTTGTCACCTGTCTCGCGCACCTCGTCATAGCCCGCCACCACGCTCATCAGCGCGTGGTTCGGTGAATCCGTCGCGGGGTCGGCCAGGCGCTGCCAAGCGTAGACAAAGTCATCCGCCGTCACCTTTTCCCCGTCCGACCAGCGCGCAGTGGAGCGCAGCGTAAAGCGGTAGGTCACGCTGCCGTCATAGTTCGTCTCCTCGGCGTACTCCTTGGCCATGCCGTTCGTCAGCGTCACCTCGCCGCTGCCGTCGTCGCTCTCGCGCATCAGGTTCTCATAGAGTGCGTAGAAAACGCTGTCTGCATCCGTGTCGGTGTTCATCGCGGGGTCGAGCGAGTCGATCACGTTGCAGACACTCGCGTTCAGGACAAATTTCTCGTCCCCCTGCTTCTTCTCCCCGCAGCCGGAGAGAAGGCCCAACAGCATCAGCGCACAGAGCGCCAGAGCTGTGATCCTCTTTATTGCTTTCATCATGCCTCCCATTGGCAAAACGCAGCGAAGGCTGCTTGGTTTTTTGTAATACGAAGATATTATAGCGAAAATCGTTCGCCTTGTAAAGGTGAGGGGCATAAAAGTTACAGTTTGTTACCATTTTCATTTCCCCGAAAGGGGAAATACCGCTTTTTGCGCCCACAGGGCGCAGGGGGAAAAGCAGCGCTGGCGGCGCTGCACGGGGAAAGGGGGATATTCTCTCACGTGAGAGAATATCCCCCTTGAACCCCCAAGAGAACGCGAAGGGAGGTCCCCTCGACCCCCGACATTGGCAGTTTGCAGCTTGAAGAACTGCAAACGCTGCGCAATCGGGTGCGGTGTACATGGCTTCGCCATGAATCCCTGCGAATCGTGACCGTTTTGCAACCGCGCCTTACTATCGTGAGGCGCGAGTGACGTTTGCTTGGCGGCGGACTGCGTGCGAAATAGCGGCATTGCTTCGCTCGCCGCATTGCGGAGACTGGCGGTAGACGGGAATTACTGCGCACTTCTACAAGATGGGCAGAGCGGCACCCGCAAGGGGTGTGCCGCATCCGTAAGGCGTCAGAGCCGCCAACGGCTGCGCAACATCGGATAATAGGAGTAGAGGCAAATCGTATCGCAATGCTAACGCGGCTTTGCCGCGCGCAGGCATTTTCATTCCGGAGGCATAAAGATTGTTCGAGCTCCAGACTGCCAATCTAATCCCTTTCTCTTGGGGGTCAAAGGGGGATATTCTCTTTCCGAGGAAAGAGAATATCCCCCTTAACCGCGTCCCCTGCACGGTGCAGGGGTATAAAGCTCTGTTAGTCTTCGACTAACTTCCCCTCCGCATCCAGATGTGCCTTCTTGACCTCATTGCCGGTGAACTTGGCGATTCCATCCAACCTCATACCGGAGGGATAATCCGACACCAGCGTGTACGCCACGCCGCGGCGTCTAGCGCGGCCCGTGCGGCCGATGCGGTGGACGTAATACTCGTTTTCAAGCGGCACGTCGTAGTTGAACACCGCGTCCACGTCGTCGACGTCGATGCCGCGGGCGGCAACATCAGTCGCGACGAAGATTGGCAGCTCGCCGCGGCGGAAGCGCGCCATGACGGCCTCGCGCTTTTTCTGCGGGATATCGCCGTGGATGCAGTCAGCATCAAGGCCCTCCATCATCAAAAATGCCTTGAGCCGTTCGGTCATACCCTTCGTATTGCAGAACGCCATCACGCGCTCGTGACCCTCGGCGCGGATGATCTGCGCCATGACATGCGCCTTGTCGTTCTGGCCCACGTCGATGCGGTACTGCGCGATGTCGGGCTTATTCTCCTCCTTGGCCTGCACGGTGATCTCCTCAGGGTCACGCTGGTACATCCAGCTGATGTCCATGACCTCGCGCGAGATCGTCGCGGAAAACATGCCGAGGTTGCGGTGGGAGGACAGCTTGTCCAGAATGCGCGTCACATCGTGGATGAAGCCCATGTCGAGCATGCGGTCGGCCTCGTCGAGCACGACGGTCTTGACGTTGTCGAGCTTGACGGTGCGGCGCTTCATGTGGTCGCTCAGGCGGCCCGGCGTCGCGACGACGATCTGCGGGTGCTTTTTGAGCGCGTCGATCTGCTTGCCGATGGGCGCGCCGCCGTACAGGCACACGATGCGCACGCCCGGAAGATAGACGCAAAGGTCGCGCAGCTCCGCCGTGATCTGCATGGCGAGCTCGCGCGTGGGCGCTAAGATGACAGCCTCGGTCTCCTCGCTGCCGGGCTCGATATGCTCGATGATGGGGATGCCGAAGGCAAAGGTCTTGCCCGTGCCGGTGGGCGCCTTGGCGATGACGTCCTTCCACTCGCGCATCGGCGGGATGCAGCCCGCCTGCACGGGGGTACTCTCTTCAATATTTTTCTTTTTCAGTGCGCGCTGGACCTCCTCGGTCAGTCCGAGAGAGTCAAAGCGCACGCCCTGTGTGAATTCCATAGCGTTTTCCTCTGTTTTCTCATATTTTCAGTCGTGTATGATTATATCATGGCTGTCAACCTGTTTTCCTCGCCCCAGATGCAAAGCTGGTCAAGGACCTTCATCAACGACTTTCCGCGCTCCGACAGCGAATACTCCACCTTCGGCGGAATCTGCGGATACTCCTTTCGCACGATGAGACGATCAGCCTCCAGCTCCTTGAGGTTGCTGCTGAGCGTCTTATCTGTGATCGTCCCAAGATAGCGCTTCATCTCGTTGAACCGCACCGGCTCATACTCCATCAGGCAATATAAGATCACCATCTTGTGCTTGCCGCTGATGAGCGACATCGTGTAGCTGAATCCGGTGTCGGCAAAATTTGCGCTTTTGATATACTTCTCCATGCAGGACATATTTACACTTCCCTTTTAGAAAGTACCTGTATTTATTAACAGTACTTGCGTTTTTTCCGATGCATGCTATGATGATAGCAGGATGACCATATGAAGTCAATCCAAAATGCAAATGGAGGTCGTTAATAATGAAAAAAGAACTGGGTGTCCATCCCTATCTGTTTCCAATGCCCGTGCTGATGATCGCCACTTACGGCGACGATAATGTCGTCGATGTGATGAACATGGCGTGGGGCGGTATCTGTGCCGAAAACATGGTTTCTCTCAACATTGACGAGGATCACAAGACCTCAGAGAACATCAAAAAGCGCGGTGCGTTCACGCTGAGCATTGCGGACATTCCCCATATCGAAGCCGCCGATTTCTTCGGCATCGCCAGCGGCAACAAGATGCCGGACAAGTTCGAGCGCAGCGGCTTGAGTGCTGTAAAAAGCGAAAAGGTAGACGCTCCTATTGTGCAGGAGTTCCCGCTGACGCTGGAGTGCAGGGTCATTGAGGACAAGATGGAGGTCTACGGCCACCACATCATCGGCGAGATCGTCGGCGTGCTGGCGGATGAAGCCGTGCTGGATGAAAAAGGCAAGGTGGACGCCGCAAAGCTGAATGCATTTGTGTTTGACCAGTTCCGCAGCGGCTACTATGCCATCGGCGAAAAGGTCGGTCAGGCATGGCACACCGGCGCACCGCTGATGAAAAAATAAAGATAATCCCTGCACTTGCAGGCAAACTGCCAGCTCGCTATGCCGATCTTGCTTTTCAGGATACGACACGAAGGATGCCAGGGCGTTTTACGCCAACAATGAAGCGCTGATGGGCAAAAAGAAGGCCGTTTTCCTCACCGCGATGGCCGATGAGGATCAAAAGACTGCCTCCGGCGCGAACGCTTCGTTTGACCTCATGGCCGACTATCTCGGCTGGGAGATCGTAGGCAGGCTGAATGTCGGCGGCTGCTCCACGGCAGACGACCTTCGCAAAAAGGACCTGACCGCCGCTTACGAGCTCGGCAAGAATCTGTAAACAGTTGATCGTATAAAAAAAGAGGACTTGCTTTGCAAGCCCTCTTTTTTATTGTCGAAACACTCTGCTGTTGTACACGGCTAACGCCGCGATGAGCGACAGAACAGTGGAAAAGATCAGCTTCACCGGCGCGAGCGCTTGCAGGCTGGCGAGAAAATACGTCCAGCCGTCGGCTTCCAGCTTGATGCGAAAGGCCGGAATGCAATAGCCCATCGCGACATACGCCGCGGCAAAGATCACGGCAAACGCTATGATCGCCCAGCGTCTCTTTTTCATCTCCCACGCTCCTTTCTTATCACTGTACCGCGCAGCCGCCCCATTCGACGACCGTGAAGCCCGTGCGCTCGGGTGCGGAAAGCTCCTGCGCGGGAAGGTCGACAAATTTCTCCGACGGCTGCCACGCCATGAAGACGCGCAGCAGCGTGTCAGGCGCGGGATCGACCGTGAGCTTGGCAGAATCCGTATAAACGTCCTGCTGGAACGAAATCAGATTGTAGGCGTTGTCCTGCATCTGCGGCAGCCAGTAGATGATGAACTCGTTCGCTTCCTCGCGCGTTAGGCCCAGCTGTGTGAGCGCATCCTCGAAGAACGCCGCGGTATCCTCTCCCGCGACGCAGAAGCCGGTGGAAAAGTCGTAATCCGTCCCCGACGTGCCCTCCCAGTAGAGGTAGCGGTAGGTTTGGCCGCTCTCGTCCGTCAGCGTGCCATCCGGCGCGGCGCGGACGCTCCAGCCGTCACCGTAGGCGGGATAGGCGCACGTCAGCTCGCCCGCAAGATCAAGCGTCACACGCACATCGGTCTCCTGCTCGGGATATAGATAAATCACAGGCTTTTCGTCACTCACCTCTTCCTTCGGTTCCCGCCCGCAGGCCGAGAGCGAAAAGAGCAGCAAACACGCAAGGGCAAGGGAGAGCAGCTTCTTCATGGCAGAGTCCTCCTTTTGTTGTTATATTGATAATAGACGTAAATCTCCACGAAAAAGTTCCAATTTTCGCGTCCGCAGACGCGAAATGATCTTGATCGTTATTTCTGACGACAAAAGGTGAATTGCCGCAGCGCGGCAAGAGAAGTCCCCCTGGGGCGTGCGCGTCAGAAATAACACCTTGCACGGAGCGAGTGTCGAGGGAACCGAGGCACAGAGCGCAGTGCATCCTAAATCAAACGCGGAGCGGCTGTGCCGCTCCGCGTTTGAAGTATTCATTTGTGCGGTACCTGCCAGATCGTATCCGCGTACTGCGCGACGGCGCGATCGGCGGCGAAGATGCCGCTGCGGGCGATGTTGATGAGCGACATGCGGTTCCATTCCTCGCTTCTTGCGTAGGTGTCTGCCATGCGCTGCTCGGCGGCGCAGTAGGACGCGAAGTCCTGCAAGAGCATGTATTCATCGTTCATCAGCAGCCGCGAGGCGAGATCGTCGTAGGAAACGCCGTCTGAGAAGCCCGCCTTGAGCCGGTCGATCACCGCGCGCAGGTTCTCGTCGCGCGCGTAGAGCTTCTGCGGGGCGTAGCCCTCGCGCTTGAGGCGCACGACCTCGTCGGCGTGCAGGCCGAAGAGGAACATGTTCTCGTCGCCGAGCCTCTCGTGCATCTCGACGTTCGCGCCGTCGAGCGTGCCGACGGTCAGCGCGCCGTTCATCATGAACTTCATGTTGCCCGTGCCGCTGGCCTCCTTGCCGGCGGTGGAGATCTGCTGACTCACCTCGCTCGCGGGCATCAGATGCTCGGCGAGCGACACGCGGTAGTTCTCAAGGAACACCACCTGCAGCTTGTCGCGGCAGATGGGGTCCGCATTGATCTCAGCGGCAAGGGAGTTGATGAGGCGGATGATGCGCTTGGCGACCGCGTAGCCCGGCGCGGCCTTCGCGCCGAACAGGAACACGCGCGGCTGCATGGCGCGGTTCGGGTCGTTTTGCAGCTGTTGATAGAGGTAGATGATATGCATCGCGTTCAAAAGCTGACGCTTATACTCGTGCAGGCGCTTGACCTGCACGTCGAAGATCGCGTCGGTATTGAGCACGATGCCCTGCGTCTTTTTGACGTAGGCGGCAAAATCGAGCTTATTCGCGAGCTTGATCTCGCCGAGGCGGTTCAGCACCGCGGTGTCGTCTGCATAGGCCTCGAGCTTTTTAAGCGCTTCGGGGTGCAGGAGGTATTCATTCCCGCCCGCGAGCGCGCGCACGAGCTCGTCGAGCCGCGGGTTGATCTGCGCGAGCCAGCGGCGGTGGTCGATGCCGTTGGTCACATTTTTGAACTTCTCCGGCTCCATTGCGCACTGGTATTTGAAAACGTCGTTTCGCAGGATGTCGGAGTGCAGGGCGCTCACGCCGTTCACGGCCATGCCGCCCGCGATGCACAGGTTTGCCATGCGGACCTGGCCGTCCCAGATGATGGCCAGGTCGCGCGTCTTGGCTTCGTCGTGGTAGTAGTTTTCGATCTTTTCCTGATAGCGGCGTGCGATCTCGGTGATGATCGTCCACACGCGCGGCAGAAGCGACTGCATCAGCTCCTGCGGCCAGCGCTCCAGCGCCTCGGAAAGCACCGTGTGGTTCGTGTAAGCGACGGAGTGCGTCGTGATGTTCCACGCCGTGTCCCAGTCGAGGCCCGCATCATCCATCAGGATGCGCATGAGCTCGGGGATGACGAGCGCGGGGTGCGTGTCGTTGATCTGGATGACATTCTTTTCGTGGAAATTCGTGGCCGTGCCGTAGACCTCGATGTGCTTGCGCACGATGGACTGCACGGTCGCGGAGACGAAGAAATACTGCTGCTTTAAGCGAAGGCTCTTCCCCTCGGGATGGTTGTCCTCGGGATAGAGAACCTTTGCGATGGTCTCGGCCATCGCGTGCTGCTCCTGCGCGCGCAGATATTCGCCCTGTGAAAAGAGCGACATGTCGAGCGGCACGGGGGACTTCGCGTCCCAGAGGCGCAGCGTGTTGACATGCTTCGTGCCGTAGCCCGCGATCTCCATGTCGCAGGGGATAGCCAGCACCTCGGTCTCACCCTCGGGCACGACATGCAGCCGCCCGTCGTCCCAGAACTGGCGGACCGTACCGCCGAAGCGGACGGTCTCGGCCTCCTGCGGCTTGGGCAGCAGCCACGCGCCACCGAGGTCCTTCCAGTTGTCCGGCAGCTCAACCTGCTGGCCGTCGACGATGCGCTGGCGGAAAATGCCGAGCTCATAGCAGATGGAATAGCCCGCGGCGGGGATGTCGAGCGTCGTCATCGAGTCGAGATAGCACGCGGCGAGACGGCCGAGGCCGCCGTTGCCGAGACCCGCGTCGGGCTCGCTTTCAAAGATGTCCGCTGCGCGGAAGCCCAGCTCGTCGAGCGCTTCGGTCAGAATTTCGCCGACGCCTAAATTGAAGGCGTTTTTCATCAGGCTGCGGCCCATCAGGAATTCCATCGACAGGTAGTGCACCTGACGGCGGTGTTCCTCGCGGGTCTCGCGCATGGTGTCCACGCTGCGCTCGGCCATCACGTCGCGCAGGACAAGGGCGCTCGCGCGCATCATCTGCGCATCGTTCGCCTCCTCCACGGTGCTGCCGAAGCTGACTTTCAGCTTTTCGCACAGCGCGTCTTTCATTTTCTTCACAGAGTCAATGGTCATAGATCGTTTTCCTTTTCTTTATCGGCAGATGGATTCGTAAATGTTGCGGTATTCCTGCGCCGAGCGCGTCCAGCTGAAATCCGCGGTCATGCCGCGCTGCTGGAGCATCGCGTAGGCGCCCTTGTTGTCATGGTAAAGGTCAATGGCCTCGCAGATCACGTGGCACATGTCGCCAGCGTTGTAGTTGGCAAAGGTGAAGCCGTTGCCCTGTCCGTTCCAGGCTTCATACGCGTGAACAGTGTCCTTTAATCCGCCGGTCTCGCGCACGATGGGCACCGCGCCGTAGCGCATCGCGATCATCTGCGAAAGTCCGCACGGCTCGCTCTTCGAGGGCATCAGGAAGAGGTCTGCGCCCCCGTAGATCTGCATGGCGAGCTGCTCGGAATAGCCGAGGTAGACGGCCATGCGTCCGCCGTAGCGCTGCTTGGCGTACTCAAAAAACGTCTCGTACTTCGCGTCGCCCTTGCCGAGCACGACGAACTGTACGTCCTTGCTCATAAATGCGTCGAGCGTTTCGCACACAAGGTCGAGCCCCTTGTGGGAGACAAGGCGCGTGACCATCGCAAGGATCGGCGTATCGGGCCGTTCCTGCAATCCCAGCACGCGCTGGAGCGCTGCCTTGTCCTTCTTCTTTCCGGCAAGGTCATCGGGCGAATACGCCGCTGCGAGGCTCTTGTCGCGCGACGGGTCATAGCGCTGCATGTCGATGCCGTTGAGCACGCCGTGGAGCTTGCGCGCGTTCATGCTCATCACGTTTTCCAGCCCGTGGGCAAAGTACGCGTACTTGAGCTCCTGCGCGTAGGTCGGGCTCACGGCGGTCACGGCGTCCGCCGTGACGATCGCGCCCTTTAAAAGGTTCACATCGCCGCCGAATTCGATCGTGCCGCCGTCGAACCAGCCATGGTCCAGGCCGAACAGGTCTTCGACCGTGCGGCTGCCGTAGCGGCCCTGATATTCGATATTATGCACCGTAATGACGGTTCTGATTCCCTTATAAAAGTCGTCGCGCACGGCTTCATCCCTGATGTAGATGGGCACAAGCGCGCTCTGCCAGTCGTTGCAGTGGACAACGTCGGGCTTTTGCGGCAGGGACTTGAGCAGTTCCGTCACCGCGCGGGAGAAAAAGCCAAAGCGCTCGCCGTCGTCATAGTAGCCGTAGAGCTCGCTGCGGCGGAAATACGTCTCATTGTCGACAAAGTACCACGTGACGCCGTCGCGCTCGAGCGAAAAGAGCCCGCAGTAGACGCTGCGCCACGCAAGGCGCACGAACGTCCACTTTTCAAAGTGGAGCTGCTCGCCCCACTTGTCCTTCACGCGCTCGTAAAGCGGCAGGATGACGCTCACGCGGTCTCCGTTTGCCGCGAGCGCCTGTGGAAGGCTGCCGGCCACGTCGGCAAGGCCGCCCGTCTTGCAAAAGGGGACCGCCTCGCTCGTCACATACAAAATGTTCATCTGCAAGCTCCTTTCTTCTGTTTGCTGCTTTTATACAATGCTGCCCTTGCTTACGGCAAGCGGGTAGCTCTCGTGTCCGATCAGCGTGCCGCCGCGGCGGATGTGGACGTCCTTGTCGGCGATGACGCAGCCGAGCGTCACGCCCTCCTCCACCACGGTATTCTTAAAGAGGATGCAGTTTTTGACTTGGCTCCCCTTGCCGACCTTGACGCCCGGGAAGAGGATGCTCCCCTCTACGTTGCCCTCGATCTGGCAGCCGTCGGCGATCAGCGAATTGACACAGCGCGAGTCGGGCGCGATGTACGACGCCGCCTCGTCATCCTCCTTGGCGAGGATGGGCCGCTCGGCGCAGAAGAGCTCTGCGCGAATGGCAGGGGCTAACAGCTGCATACTGCGCTCATAATATTCGCGCACCGTGCGCAGCTGCGCGGCAAAGCCGTCCCACAGGAAGGCGCGCAGGTCGAGCTGATCGCCCATACCGCCGAGAACGTCGCTGCGGAAGCTGTATTTGTCCTGCGCGGCGCACTCGTCCACAAGGGAGATAAGAAGGTCGCGGCTCAGAAGATAAATTTCCAAGCTGCGGCAGCCGCTCGCCTTGTGCGGCGCGCAGCGCGTCTCGGTGATGCGGCCCGCTTCGTTGACGGTGAAATACGTGGCGTTTTCCACAAACTGGCCGCTCTCGGTGCAGACGCAGGTGATGTCCGCGCCGCTTTCGATGTGCGCGTCCAGCACCTTCTGCAGCGGCAGATTGATGATAAGGTCGCTGTCGGACAGGACGACGTACTTCTGCCGGATCTCGTGCAGGTACGACCGCACGCCCGAGAGCGCCTCCATCTTGCCGCGGAATTCCTCCACGCCGAACTTGCGCGCGTCGGCAAAGGGCGGCAGCAGCTTGAGACCGCCGTTCTTGCGCGCCATGTCCCACGTCTTGCCGCTGCCGATGTGGTCGAGCAGGCTTTGATAGTTGCCGTGCAGCACAACGCCGACGTCTGTGATGCCCGCGCCCGCCATGTTGGAGAGCATGAAGTCGACCACGCGGTAGCGCCCGCCGAACGGCACAGAGCCGGGCATGCGCGCTTCGGTCAGCTCGCGAAGGCCGGGAGCCTTTTCATAGGCAAAGATGATGCCGTGCAGTCCGTTCATCGTACCGTCTCCTTTCCGTCCACGCTGCGCATGCGGTTGGCAGGCAGCACATAGTCATCCGCGACCGCCGCGCCGGGGCCGAGCACCGTGATGCCCCACTGCTCCGGCGGCACCGCCTCGGGCGGCGCGCCGACAAAGGCGTGCTCGCCGACGACGCCGTTCTCGCCGATGATGGCGTAGGAGACGCGCGCGTCCTTTTTGACGACCGCGCCGGGCATCAGGATGGAGTACTGGACGCTTGCGCCCTCCTCCACCGTGCAGCGCTCAGAGAGGACGGAGTTCTCCGCCTCGCCCTCGACCGTGCAGCCGCGTGCGACGACGCTGTGCTCCACATGCGCGTTGACGCCCAAATACGCCGGCGGCGCGGAGACGGAGCGGCCGTAGATCGGCCAGTCCTTTTCGAGTAAGTCAAGCCCGCTGCCGGTCGCGAGCATATCCATGTTCGCATCCCACAAAGAATCGAGCGTGCCGACATCCTTCCAGTAGCCGGAGAAGCGGTACGCCGCCATCTTTTCCCCATTTTTGAGCATCTTGGGGATGATGTTTTTGCCGAAGTCGTTGCTGCTCGCCTCGTCGCTCTCGTCCTCGATGAGGTACTCACGCAGCTTTTTCCACGTGAAGACGTAAATGCCCATCGACGCGAGGTTGCTCCTGGGATGCGCGGGTTTTTCTTCAAATTCCGTAATCGTGTCGTTTTCATCCACATTCATAATACCAAAGCGCGGCGCATCCTCCCATGGCACCTCCATAACGGAGATGGTACAGTCCGCGCCCGCTTTTTTGTGGTGAGCGAGCATTTTAGCGTAATTCATCTTGTAGATGTGGTCGCCCGAGAGGATGAGCACATACTCGGGGTCGTACATGTCGACAAATCCGATGTTCTGGAAGATGGCGTTGGCCGTGCCCTTATACCACGACGCACCGCCCGCGCTCTGATACGGCGGCAGGATGTGCACGCCGCCGTCCGCGCGATCGAGATCCCACGGCTGGCCCGAGCCGATGTAGCGGTTGAGCTCCAGCGGGCGGTACTGCGTCAGAACACCGACGGTGTCGATGCCAGCGTTGGCGCAGTTTGAGAGCGGAAAGTCAATGATGCGGAACTTGCCGCCAAACGGCACGGCGGGCTTCGCCATATTCTCCGTGAGCACGTAGAGACGGCTGCCCTGCCCGCCGGCAAGCAGCATAGCGATACATTCTTTCTTCACGCTTGTTCTCTCCTCCTTGTTTCTTCTCGTCCGGTCACAGCTCGGACGGCTCACTTGTCGGTTCTTTCTCCTCCTGCCATTCACCCTTGCCCGCGAGGAACACCGCACCGAGCGGCGGGATGGTCACGCACAGCGAGCAGGGCTTGCCGTGCGAGGGGATGGACTCGGTCAAAAGCTCTCCTTCGTTGCGCCAGTCGCCCGTGCCGCCGTATGCGGGAAGGTCGGTGGTAAACACCTCGCGGTACATCTTTTTCGGCGGCACGCCGAAGCGGTAGTCCGCGCGTCCGACTGGCGAGAAGTTGACCGCCGCGATGAGCTCGCGGCCCTTCCGGTCACGCCGGACGAAGACGACGATGTTATTGTGGTTGTCGTCGGCGACGAGCCACTCAAAGCCCTCCCACGAAAAGTCAATGTCCCAAAGCGGGCTCTGCGATAAGTAAAAGCGGTTGATGTCCTTGAAAAACCGCTGGGTCTGCTGATTTTCTTTGTTTTCGAGCAAATACCAGTCGAGCTGCGAGGCAAAATCCCACTCGTGCCACTGGCCCAGCTCCGCGCCCATGAACGTGAGCTTCTTGCCCGGATGGGCGAGCAGGTACGCCGTGAACGCGCGCACGCCCGCGAGCTGCTGCCAGTCATCCCCCGGCATCTTGCCGCGAAGCGACCCCTTCATGTGCACGACCTCGTCGTGCGAGATCGGCAGGACGAAATTCTCCGAAAAGGCGTACATCAGCGAGAACGTGATGTCCTTGTGGTGGAACTGGCGGAACCAGGGGTCAAGCTTCAAATAGTGGCACATGTCGTTCATCCAGCCCATGTTCCACTTGAGGTTGAAGCCGAGTCCGCCATCCTTGGCGGGCCGCGTAACGAGCGGCCACGCGGTCGACTCCTCGGCGACCATCAGCGCGTTCTGGTCGACGGAAAACGCAGTCTCGTTGAGCGCGCGCAGGAAGTCGATGGCCTCTAAATTTTCATGTCCGCCATTGATGTTCGGCGTCCAACGGCCATTTTCGCGGCCATAGTCGAGGTACAGCATCGACGCGACCGCGTCCACGCGCAGGCCGTCCACATGGAACTCGCGCAGCCAGAACGCAGCAGAGGAAAGGAGAAAGCTCTTCACCTCGCCGCGGCCATAGTCGAACACACGCGTTCCCCAGCCCTCGTGCTCGCGCTTATTGGGGTCGGCGTATTCGTAGCAGGGCGTACCGTCAAAGTCGATGAGGCCGTGCGCGTCCTTGCAGAAGTGCGACGGCACCCAGTCTAAAATGACGGAAATGCCCTTTTGGTGCAGATGGTCGACAAAGTACATAAAGTCCCTGGGTGTGCCGTAGCGCGACGTCGCGGCAAAATAGCCGGTGCACTGATAGCCCCAGGAATCGTCAAGCGGATACTCGGTGACGGGCATGAGCTCGACGCAGTTGTAGCCAAGGTCCAGAACGTGATCCGCCAGCTCGCGCGCGAGCGTGCGATAGTCGTAAAAATCGCCGTTATCGTGCCGCCGCCATGAGCCGAGGTGGACCTCGTAAATGTTGAGCGGCGAGCGGTCGAGGGGCGCCTTTGCGCGGCTCGACCGCCATTCGTCATCCCCCCAGCGGTAGCCGCCGAGGTCATAGAGCTTGCTGGCCGTACCGGGGCGGGTCTCGGCGTGGAAAGCATAGGGGTCGGCCTTGAGCACGGTCTCGCCCGTCTGTGCCGTCACAGCAAACTTGTAGGTGTCGTAGCGCTTGAGGGACGGCACAAAACACTCCCAGAAACCGTCCGCGTTCTTTTCCATCGGGTGGGCGTAGCCGTTCCAGCCGCAGAAATCGCCCACAACGGACACATGCGCGGCGTTCGGCGCCCAGGTGCGGAAGACGTAGCCGTCTTTCCCCGACCGCCGCGTGCGGTGCGCGCCGAGATAGCGGTAGGCCTCGCTGTTCGTGCCGCCGTAAAAGGCTGCGGCGTCAAATCGTCTGCCGGTTTGTTTCATGCCTCTTGTCCTTTCTCCTCATAGAGCGTATGAGCGCGGCGCAGCACCTTATTCCTCATCCGGTGCGCGCTGCACTGCCGCGCCGCCGAGGCCGAAATCGTCCTCCACGCTCGCCGTGTCGCGGCGGAGCATGTTTTCCATCACGCGGATATCGCTGTCGATGTCCATCGCCTCGTTGCGGTACAAATCGTCGAGCTGCTTGTCAAAGCCCTTGATGAGGGCATCCATCGTCTCTTCGATGCGCTCCTGCGCGCGGGAGAGATTCTCGCCCTCGATGCCCGCCTCTTCAAACTTGGCGTAGCTGTCAAGCAGCTTGAGCGTCGTGGGCAGGTAGTAATTGAGGAACGTCGCGGCCTGCTGCTGCTTTTCGGGATGCTCCTCGACCTCGCGGAAAATTTTGCCCGCGACGGTCTCGAGGTGGTCGATCTTCTCACTCAGCACGGCGTCGGCGATGCGGTCGTTCGCGCTGCGAATGGCGCGCAGCGCGCCCGCATAGCCCTCGTTGGCCTCCTTGGGCGTGACGTTTTCCTTTTTCGCGGTCGCATTCGCGTAGTCGGCAAAGGCGTCGGCGCTGCGGAAGAAAATGCCGCGGCCGCTGTCTAAGTACGCGCCCGTGCCGAGCAGACCCTTTTCGACCATGTAGTCAAGGTCACTCTCGATCTTTTTGCGGCTCTTGCCCGTTACGGTGCAGAGCTCCTCCACGCTGATGTAGCCGCGCTCGCCCATCACGGCGAGATAGCGCGCGATGCGTGCACTGCGGCGCTTCATGCGCTGACCGGCAGCAAACATCGCGATACCGCCGGCGAGGAAGCCGCACTCGGACAGCATGTACTCGGCCATGTAGGAATACCAGCCGTAGCCGATGATCTCGCCGATATCCGAAATCAATCCGCTGCCGGCGGCCACGGCGATGATGCCGCCGATGATCATCAGCGTGCGCGCGGTCTTGTCGGAAGTCTTCGGCGCGCGGTTCATCTGCTTCGCCGTCTTCACCACGGACTTTTCCACCTTGCTGTGCGAGGAAACGTTTGCATTCGGGCTTGTGCTCGTGCGCGTGCCGCCGCGCGAGGAATTCACCTTCTTCGGCTTGTCCGAGAGCTTGGAGATGAGCGCGATGAGGCCGATGGGCCACAGGCCGAAGGCAAACAGCGCCGCGATCAAAATCCAGCCGCCGACGTCGACATCGTTCTTTTTCTTCGTCTTCCCGTCCCCCTCGTCAAAGCGGAACGAACCGGTCTCGGGATCGTATTCAAAATCCTTGCTCATTTATCTGTTCTCCTTTTTCTTTCCCGCTCTCGCGGCGCGCTCGCGCTCAAAGTCGACGATCTTCGTCTTTTTACCTGTCTTTTCGTCCAGCACATAGAGCGTATTGAGCTGGGATTTTAGGTTTGCCTTCACCGAGTCGATGTAGTCGCGGCGCAGCTGCGCCTGCTCCTCCTTCTCCTCGTCGGTCAAGCCTTCGGCTTTGGCCTTGTGCGCCAGCGCGTTGATGCGCGCGATCTTTTCATCCATCGTCATTGTTTACTTCTCCTTACAGGTATCGGCGCAGAAGCAGCGCCGTTCTTCCTTTTTTACTCAGGCCGCCGACCTCGGCGACCTCAAACTTGCCGAGGCCGCGGGCGGAGATCACATCCCCCTGCGCGACGGGGGCGTCGCTCTTGAGCGTTTCGCGGTAGTTGAGCTGCACACGTCCCGAGGAAATGAGCTCCTGCGCCTTGCCGCGGCTCATCGAAAAGCCGCTTGCCGCCACGGCGTCGAGCCGCAGCGTCGAGACCGTGTCGCGAATCTCCTTGACCTTGAGCTCGGGGACGCTCAAGTCTGAAAGCTCGATCTCGCTGACCGAGAGCTTCACGCGCCCCGCGCTCGTCACGTTTTGCAGCAGATACGGCGCGATATCGCGCGAGACGATCAAATCGCACGAGCCATCCGACACCAGAATGTCGCCGAGCTTTTCGCGCGTGACGCCCTGCGCCATCAGCGAACCCAGAAAGTCGCGGTGCGTCAGCGTATCTTCCTTGCGATACGTGCAGCGGAGCGCCGTCATGTACTCGCTCTCATCCGCTTCCTCCTGCCAGTCGGGCAGAAAGAGGAGCATTCTCCGCTCCGCGCGCTCAAATCCGCCGCAGAAGGCGTAGCCGTCGTGGATGGCCGCGGCGTGCAGCAAATCCTGCGTGCTGCGTTGCTCGGCGGGGCTCAGAAAGTCCGTCGCCGACGGGATATTGCGGTTTCTGCTCTGCTCACATTTATCGAGAATGTGCGCCAGCAGCACGCGCTCGTCGCCATTGCGCGCGGCGCGGTCCAAAAGCTGTCTTCTGTCCATTACGCCATCCCGTTCTGCGTGCGCCAGAGGGACGCATACTCGCCGTTTTGCGCGAGCAGCACCTCGTGGCTGCCCTGCTCGGCGATGCGGCCATTCTCAACAACGAGGATGCGGTCTGCCGAGCGGATGGTCGAGAGCCGGTGCGCGATCACAAGCGTCGTGCGCCCGCGCGCGAGCTCGTCGAAGGCGTGCTGAATTTTGACCTCCGTCACGCTGTCGAGCGCGCTCGTCGCCTCGTCCAGAATGAGGATGGACGGGTTTTTAAGGAAGATGCGCGCGATGGACACGCGCTGCTTCTGACCGCCGGAGAGCATCGTGCCGCGCTCGCCGACATAGGTGTCGAAGCCGTGCGGCATGGCCATGATATCATCGTAAATCTCCGCGCGCTTCGCCGCTTCGACGATTTCCTCGTCCGTCGCGTCGGGGCGGCCATAGCGGATATTCTCGCGCACCGTGTCGGCAAAGAGGAACACATCCTGCTGCACGATGCCGATGGCGCGGTGAAGGGACGACTGCGTAAGAGAGCGCACGTCCTCCCCGTCGATACGGATCGCGCCCTCGCTCACCTCGTAAAAGCGCGGGATGAGCTGGCAGAGCGTCGACTTGCCTCCGCCGGAGGGACCGACGATGGCGAGCATCTCGCCAGGCCTTATGTGCACGCTCACGTCGTGGAGCACGCCTTCATTCTCCTCGCCCTCGTAAGAAAAGCTCACATGGTCGACGTCGATCTCGCCGCGGCAGTGTTTAAGCTCCTTCGCGTCCGGTGCGTCCTTGAGCGCGGGCTCGACGCGCATGAGCGCCGTGAAGCGCTCGAGGCCGGCAAAGCCACGAGCAAAAATCTCAGAGAAATTCGCGAGCTTTCGCACAGGGTTGATGAACGTTGCGATGTAAAGGGAAAACGTGATGAGGTCAATGTAGTTCATCTCGCCACGCATGATGAGATAGCCGCCCACCGTGATGACGGCGGCGGAGAGCAGCGTCATAAAAAACTCCATCGTCGCGTTGAACACACCCATCTCGTGGTGGAATTTGCGCTTGGAGACCTTGAATTCCTCGTTCGCCGCGTTGAATTTGTCGATCTCCTCTTCCTCGTTGGCAAAGGCGCGCGCCGTGCGGATGCCGGAAAGCGACGACTCGATGCCGACGTTGATGGCGGCAGTCTTCTGCTTCTCGCCGCGTGAGGCAGCGGTCATCTTGCTGCGGCGCGACATGATGACCGCGATGAACACCGGCAGGATGCACGCCACGACCAGCGCGAGCCGCCACTCGATGGAAAACAGGATGGCGAGCGCGCCGACGATCGTCAGCGCCGAAATGAGAAGATCCTCGGGGCCGTGGTGGGCGAGCTCCGTGATCTCGAAGAGATCGCTCGTCAGCCTGCTCATGAGCTGGCCCGTGCGGTTGTGGTCAAAGAAGCTGACGTCCAGCTCCTGCACGTGCGTGAAAAGGTCGCGGCGGATGTCCGCCTCCACCAGAATGCCGAATGTGTGTCCCCAGTAGGAAATGACATAGTATAAAAGTGCGCGCACAATGAACGCCGCCATCATCACGCCCATCACGATAAAAAACGTGCGGTACTGCTGATTCGGCAAAAGGTCGTACATCGACTTGCGCGTCACGAGCGGGAAGGCAAGATCGATGAGCGCAACGACCGTCGCGCAGACAAGGTCCAGGATGAACAGGCCGCGGTGCGGCTTGAAGTAGGTGAAGAGAATGGAAAGCGGCTTTTTCTGCTGAAATTCACGGGTCGTCATATGGTCGATAGCTCCTGCAAATACTTTTTCAAGGTAATTGTAGCACAGGCTGGCAGTGCTTGCAAGGAAAGCCGCCCCTTTTTGCGCAAAAAAAGAACGGCCCCGGCCGTTCTTTTTCTCTTTACTTGATGCGCACCGTGATGGTCAGCACCGCGCCGCCAACGGTGGCCGTCACGGTCGTGGTACCCCCCTTGGCAGGCGTGATCAAGCCGTCCGCCGAGATGGACAGGACGCTCGCGTCCGCCACCGCCCAGGTCGCGGCCGCGTCCGTGCCGGAAACGCTCAGGCGGATGGTCTCGCTCGACTTGATCGTGCAGTCAAAGTTGCCGTTTCCGTCCTTGGGCAGCGTCGTGCCGACGTTCGTCTTGATGCTCAGGGCCGAGGCATCCACCGTCGGGGTGGACGGGGTTGTCGTGGTGCCGGGATTGGTGGCAGTTGTGTCGCTGCCGTTTGCGGGATCATTTGCGTTCGGCTCATCACCGGTGTTTGGGTCAGTGGTGTCGCCGTTGTTCGCGTTCGGATCGTCCGTGTTCGTATTGCTGTCGTCGGGCGTATTAACATCGTCCTGCACGCCGGGGGTATTGCCGTCGTCGGCGGGCGTGATCTTTGCGACGATCTTGTCACCAAAGAGCGACCAGCTCAGAAGCAGCAGCACGACGACGAGCACCGCCGCCATCGCGCCGCGGACGGACTGCGTCTGCTTTTTATCCGAAACACGCCGGCCGCCGCTCTGTTTGCTGGAGTTGTACTTGATCTTGCGGGGATGGTCTCCCTCCTCGCAGAACGGGCATCTGCGATAGCTGGGGGAATATTCTTCGCCGCAGCGCGGGCACTTGAGAAGATCCATGCCGACGCTCCTTTCTTTTGTCAAAATAGAGTCTCTGCGCGCGAGCACACACAGTGCCGCGTTCCTTTACATAATACTTGCTTTTTTGCTTCGCGTCAACCGCCCACGCACAAATTTTTGCCGCATTTCGCCGCGCGGCCTTGCTTTTTCGCCAAAGTCTTCCTATAATCGACTTAACAACAACGATTCATGGAGGGTCTGGCGATGAACACCATCTTCATTGGCATTGCAGGTGGCACCGGTTCGGGCAAAACGACACTCACCGAGCATCTGAAGCAGCACTTCGGCGACGATATCAGCGTCGTGCACCACGACAGCTATTATAAATATCAGGACAGGCCCTTTGAAGAGCGCTGCAAACAGAACTACGACCACCCCGACGCTTTCGAGACCGATCTGATGGTCGAGCAGCTTAAGGAGCTCAAGGCGGGCAAGGCCATCCGCTGCCCTGTCTACTCCTACGCAGACCACCAGCGCACAAGTGAGACCGAGCTCATCCGGCCGAGCAAGGTCGTCATCGTCGAGGGCATCCTCATTTTCCAGGACCCGCGGCTGCGCGAAATGCTTGACATCAAGATCTTCGTCGAGACCGACGCCGATGTTCGCATTCTGCGCCGCGCGCTGCGCGACGTGCGCGACCGCGGCCGCACGCTCGAGAGCGTCATCACACAGTATTTGACGACCGTCAAGCCCATGCACGAGCAGTTCGTTGAGCCGAGCCGCAAGTATGCCGATATCATCGTCCTCGAAGGCGGCCACAACTTAGTCGCCCTCGACATGATCATGCAGCGCATCGCCAGCCACATCGCCTCCGCCGACTAACGCAGCGGTTAAAAAAGCCTCGCAGAGTTTTACCCGCAAGGGGTACGCGGCATCCGTAAGGCGGCAGAGCCGCCAACGGCTGCCCAGGCGTCCACAGACGCAAAATAAATTGGAATCCGTTTTTCCGGCGGCGTGTACGCTGGAAAAACACTTCTCGCTCCGCGCGTGTCGCAGCCGCCTTTCGGGCGGCAAGGTACAAAGCGGAACGCATCTTTCTCAAAAAAGAGGGACGCAGCTTTCAGCTGCGTCCCTCTTTTTTGAATATCTTTTACACTCCCGCGAAGTGGAACACGACGCCGATCACCGCGGAGACTCCGATAAAGATGATCGGGTGCAGGTCCTTGGTCTTTTTGATGTAGCGCGTGAAGACGAGCAGCACCAGCGCAAGGATGATGCCGCGCCAGCTGATCGCGCCGTCCCACGAGAATTTCATCAGGATGGAATCCTCCTGCGACGCGCTCGTGATCCCGGTGATCACCTGGAGCATCACGCCCGCGCAGGCCGCGCCGATCAGGCCGGTGGAGGCGGGACGAAGGCCGTAGAACGCGTTGGCGACATACTGGCTGTCGCGGAATTTGGCGAGCATCGCCGCAACGATCAAAATGACGATGATCGACGGCGTCACCTCGCCGATGGTGGCGACGATCGCGCCCGGCACGCCGCCGACCATATAGCCGACATAGGTCGCCATGTTGATGCCGACAGGGCCCGGCGTCGATTCCGACACAGCCAGCATGTTCATCAGATCCGTCTGCGAAAACCAGCCCGTGGTCGCCCCGATATCCTTAAGGAACGGCAGCGTCGCCATGCCGCCGCCGATGGCAAACAGGCCCGTTTTGAAAAATTCCCAGTATAAGCGAAGATACAAGGTCATTTTGCCGCCCTCCCCTCAAGATTTTTCAGCACGATGCCGGACAGCGCCGAGAGCAGCACGAACCACACCGGCGAAACGCTCAGCAGCATATTCCCCAGCAGCACGATAACAAAGATGACCGCCGTGCGCTTATCCACGACCGACTTTTTCAGCAGCTTGAGCACAGCGTTCAGGATGAGCACGCATACACACACCTGAATGCCTGCAAAGGCGTTCTGCACCCAGGCAAGGTGGGCAAAGTTCGTGATGAGTCCCGCCAGGATCGTGATAATGACGAGCGAGGGGAATACCACGCCGAGCGTCGCGGTGATGCCGCCCATCGCGCCTTTTCTCTTCTGCCCGACAAATGTCGCCGTGTTGACGGCGATGATGCCCGGTGTGCACTGACCGATGGCAAAATAGTCCACCAGCTCTTCTTCCGTTGCCCAGTGCTTATTCTGCACCACCTCGCGCTCGAGGATCGGCAGCATCGCCATACCTCCGCCAAAGGTCATCACGCCGATCTTGGCAAAGGTGAGAAACAGTTCCAAAAGTTCCTTCAAAATACTTTCTCCTTACTCCACATATCCGTAAAGGCCGCGCACGGACACCTCACCCGTGCGGACGGTCTCGACCGTTCCGTTTTCGCGGCGCACGATGAGGCCGAACTCCTCGTCCACGTCAAGCGCCGTGACTTTCTCCTTCGTATCCTGCCACAAAAGCTGCACCTCGCGCCCGATGGTCACGCAGCGGCGGCGGTATTCGTCAAGATACCCGCTCGTCTCTCCGGATCTGAGCGCCGTATAAAGCGCATCGAGCTCCTCAATCATCGCCGCGGACAGCTCCGCGCGCGAAATGAGCCTGCCCGTCTCGCGCAGGATGGACGTTGCGATCTTCGAGACCTCGCCGTCGAAGTCCTCCTCGCGCTGGCTGACGTTGAAGCCGATGCCCGCCACGACGTACTGGAGCTCGCCGGTCTCACCCTCGACGCTCAGCTCGGTCAAAATGCCGCAGAGCTTTCTGCCGTTCAGGATGAGATCGTTTGTCCACTTGATCTGCGAGTGCGTCCCCGCCACGCGGTCGACCGCGCGGCTCATCGCAACGGCGATGAGACCCGTGAGCGGCATCAGCTGCGACGGCGCAAGCTTCGGACGCAGCAAGATCGACAGGTAAACGCCCTTGCCCGCCGCGCTCTGAAAGCTGCGGCCGCGGCGGCCGCGGCCGCTCGTCTGCTCCGCCGCGACGGCGACGGTACCGTCCGGCGCGCCGTCGAGCGCGATGCGCTTTAAGTAGGCGTTTGTCGAGTCGATGGAATCAAAGCAGTCGATGCGCTTGCCGACGGTTTCGACAGGTCCCAAGTAGCTGCGCACGGTCTGCTCGGTCAGCGTGTCGGGCAGCGACTTGAGGCAGTAGCCGCGTCCCGTGACGGCGTCGATCTCGTACCCCTGCGCGCGCAGGGCGGAAATGCTCTTCCAGATGGCCGCGCGCGTGATGCCGAGCTCGGCGCTGACGGCCTCGCCGGAGACGAAGTGCCCTTTTTCCCGCAGCAGCAGCGCCAAAACAATCTCTTTTCCCATAGCGTCCTCCGTTACAAAATGTAACCGAAATTGTTACCCTTTTGAGGTTGACAGTCGGCGGCTTATCGCTTACGATTGACATAAAATATCAAACGCTGCGTTTTTCGCAGCCGCCGTCTTAGGATTGTAGCACGCTTGCCGCCGCATGTAAACCAAAATCTCATGTTTTGGCTTACCCGGCGGTTTCTTGACGAATTCCTGATTTTTCCATTGCCGCGCTCCGCCCCAGCGTGTACAATAAGACGCTGACAAATTATGACAGGAGTTTCCCCGTGAGCTTTTCCGACCTTACGTTTCTTTTTTATTTTCTGCCGCTGTTTTTCGCGGTCTATTACATTCTGCCCTTTCGCTTCAAAAATGCTGCGCTCGTGCTGGGCAGCTTTGCCTTCTACTTCATCGGCGCGGGTGCGCGCGACACACTGCTGCTGTCCGGCGTGCTGCTTCTGCACTACGCCCTCGCCCGCGCAATGGCGGGGAAAGAAGTCCGCACGCGAAAAGCACTGCTGATCATCGCGCTGGCGGCGGACCTCTTTTGCCTCGTGTATTTCAAGTACGCCGCATTTATTCTGGAAAATCTGGGCAAACTGACGGGGACGGCGTTCTCCCTCGTTGAGCTTGCGCTGCCGCTCGGCGTCAGCTTCTACCTTTTCCAGAGCGCGGGGTACCTCATCGACGTGTATCGCGGCGAGGAGGCGGAGAAAAATCTCATCGACTACGCCGCCTTCACGATCGCGTTCCCCCAGCTCACGATGGGGCCGATCTTGCGCTGGCGTGAATGGCGCGGCGCGCTGAAAGCACGCACGATCACGCGCGAGGACGTATTCTCCGGCTTTGAGCTCTTTGTTGTCGGCCTGTGCTTCAAGGTGCTGCTCGCCGACCAGCTCGCGCCGCTGTGGGCATCGCTCGAGCGCATCGGGTACGAATATTTGTCGACGCCGCTCGCATGGCTCGGCGCGGTGAGCTACAGTTTGCAGCTCTATTTCGACTTTTCCGGCTATTCGCTCATGGCGATGGGCCTCGGGCAGATGCTCGCGCTACCTGTGCCGCGCAACTTTGACCTGCCCTACACCGCGCGCTCGGTGAGCGAGTTCTACCGCCGCTGGCACATCACGCTCGGCACATGGTTTCGCGACTATGTCTACATCCCGCTCGGCGGCAGCCGCAACGGCAATGCCCGCACGGTACTCTCGCTCACAGTCGTGTGGTTTTTCACCGGCCTCTGGCACGGGGCAAGCTGGAATTTTGTCCTCTGGGGCGTGATGCTGCTTGGATTCATCCTGCTCGAAAAGTTCTGTATCGGCGATTTTCTCAAGGAGCATAAAGTGCTCTCGCACGTCTATCTTCTCTTCGTCATCCCGCAGACGTGGGTCATCTTCCGCATCACGCGCTTAAAGGACGTCGGCGCGTATTTCTCCCGCCTGTTCCCGCTGTTCGGCGCGCGCAGCGCCATTTCCGCGCAGGATGCGCTCAAGCTGCTCTCGTCCTACTGGTGGCTGCTGCTTCTCGCCGTCTTCTTCTGCCTGCCGCAGCCGCGCCGCTTTTATGAAAAGCACCGCGGCAGCCTGCTCGTCCAGCTCCCGCTGTTTCTGCTCTTCTGGGTGTGCGTGTACTTCATCGCCACCTCGTCGGGCAACGCCTTCCTCTATTCCCGTTTCTAAGGAGACCTTTCATGTCCTCTCGTCCCTTTTTCCTGCTGCCGCTGTGCTTTGTCAGCGCGCTGGCGCTCAACGCCTACGCCGCGCTCGACCCCACCGGCGTATATCAGGACTATCTTGAAAAACTGGATGCCGCAACGCCGCCCGTCGCGGCAATGGCCACAGCGGCCGCAGACGGGGTCTACCCGTGGAGCGAGCCCAAAGCGCCCGAACCTCCTCCCGTCCCAGACCCCGCTCCGCTTCCGGACCCGGAACCGGAGCCCGAACCGGAAGCGCCCGACTCCCCCTTCACCACGGTGGACGCGAGCTACTTTGACGACGCGCTGTTCATCGGCGACTCGCACACCGACGGCTTCAAAGACTACGCGGGCCTGCCAAATGCCGACTACCTTTGCCACAACGGTCTGACGGTCTGGTCGGCGGTCGAAAAGGCGGAGTTCCCCGGCAGGCAGACGCTTGTGCAGGCGCTCTCCGGCAAGCACTACGGCAAAATTTACCTGATGCTCGGCATCAACGAGCTCGGCACCGGCACGGCGGAGAGCTGGGCCGCACAGTACAAGGTCCTGCTCGACGAAGTGCGCGAGCTCCAGCCTGACGCCATCATCTTTTTGCAGGCCATCTTCCACACGACGCAGGAAAAGTCCGACGCGACGTTCTTTAAGAATTCGACCATCGACGCACGCAACGCCGAGCTCCAAAAGCTCGCCGACAACGAAACGGTCTTCTATATCGACTGCAATCCCGTCTTCGACGACTCTACCGGCGCGCTGACGCCGGAATACTCCGGCGACGGCGTCCACGTCAAGGCCGCGTACTATCCGATGTGGAGAGACTATCTCTTCCAGTTTGGCGTGGTGAAGTAACTTCAAAAAAGCGGCAAAGCCACTTTTTTGAGAAAGTCTCGCTGCGCCATGCGCGGCGCAAATTTTACGAGACTTGATACGTTAAAAAAGGAACCGCTCTTCGAGCGGTTCCTTTTTTGCATTGCTTCGTTTTATTCGTGCTTGACCTTGTAGCCGCGGTTCAATCTCATTTCGAGCGCGTCGAGCTCTTCGTAGAGCTCAGGCGGCACCTTGCCGATCTTCTCGTAATATTCGCGCGCGTCCTCGCACTCCTGGAGCCAGAGGTCGCGGTCAACAGAGAGCAGGCGGCGCATGTCGTACATCGACATTTCAAGCCCCTCCATGTCGATATCGTGGGTGTTGGGTTCGTAGCCGAGCGCGGTCTCCGCCGCGCCGATCTCATCGTCGGCGCGCGAGATGATCCATTGCAGCACGCGCATATTGTCGCCAAAGCCGGGCCAGGCGAAGTTGCCGTCCTCGTCGGTGCGGAACCAGTTGACGTTGAAGATCTTCGGCGGCTTGGGGATCTTCTTGCCCATGTCGAGCCAGTGCTGCCAGTAGTCGCCCATGTGGTAGCCGCAGAACGGCAGCATCGCCATCGGGTCGCGGCGCACGACGCCGACGCGGCCCGTCGCCGCGGCGGTGGTCTCCGACGCCATGATCGAGCCGATAAACACGCCGTGCTGCCAGTTGAAGGACTGGTAGACCAGCGGCGCGGTCTTCGCGCGGCGGCCGCCAAAGACAATGGCGCTGATGGGCACGCCCTCGGGATTGTCAAACTCGGGGCTCAGGCAGGGGCAGTTGCGCGCGGGCGCGGTGAAGCGGCTGTTGGGGTGCGCGGCCTTTTCGGGGCTCTGCGGCGTCCAGGGACGGCCGCGCCAGTCGATGGCGCGCGCAGGCGGCGTCTTGTTGAGGCCCTCCCACCAGACGGTGTTGTCGCTGAGGTCAAGCGCGACGTTCGTGAAGATCGTGTCCTTATGCGTAGAGATGAGCGCGTTGGGGTTCGACTTCATGGATGTGCCGGGCGCGACGCCGAAAAAGCCGTTTTCGGGGTTCACGGCCCAGAGGCGGCCGTCCTTGCCGACGCGCAGCCACGCGATATCGTCGCCCACGCACCAGACGCGCCAGCCCCACCGCTGCAGGCCCTCGGGCGGGATGAGCATGGCGAGGTTCGTCTTGCCGCAGGCGGAGGGAAAGGCAGCGGAGATGTACTTGATCTCGCCGCGCGGGTTCTGGATGCCGAGGATCAGCATGTGCTCGGCCATCCAGCCCTCCTGACGGCCAAGGTTCGAGGCGATGCGCAGCGCGAAGCACTTCTTGCCCTGAAGCACGTTTCCGCCATAGTTCGAGTTCATCGAGATGATCGTATTGTCCTGCGGGAAGTGGACGATGTACTTGTTGTCCTTGTCGAGGTTGCACTGGCAGTGCAGGCCCTTGATAAAGCCCTCATCGTCGCCGAGCGCGTCGCACACGGCCTTGCCGATGCGGGTCATGATGTGCATGTTGAGCACGACGTAAATGGAGTCGGTCAGTTCAAAGCCGTATTTGGCGAACGGAGAGCCGATGATGGACATGGAGTACGGGATGATGTACATGGTGCGGCCCTTATAGGCGCCGTCGGCCAGCGCGTACATCTTTTCGTACATTTCCTTGGGCTCTACCCAGTGGTTCGTGGGGCCTGCGTCCTCTTCCTTTTCACAGCAGATGAACGTGCGGTCCTCCACGCGCGCCACATCGTCGGGGTCGGTGCGGTGCAGGTAGCATCCCGGGAGCTTGTCCGGGTTGAGCTTGATGAGGATGCCCTCCTTGACGGCCTGCTCGCGCAGCGCGTCGAGCTGTTCCTCTTCCCCCGTGATCCAGACAATCTTGTCCGGCTTGGTGATGGCGGTCATTTCGTCGATCCACGACAAAACGGCCTTGTTGTTCGTCAAATTCGTCATTTGTTCTTTCCCTCGTAGCATGTTCACGGTGTAATGAAAAAGAAAAATTTTGCACCGCGTCTTGTGTGGTGTGCTGTGCCGTTTTGGGGCGGCAGGGAGCTAACCGATGCACAGGAAAAATGGCTGCTATTGAGTTTGACTCCTTTCTGCCGAAAATTGTAGCAGAACGTCTTATCAATAGCAACCATATGGTTTATCAATTTTTTAAATAGATGATACTGCGTTATCACACTAACGCATGGATCGCCTTCGCCAGCGCGGCGAATTCACTGAGCCCCAGCCGCTCGCCGCGGATATTGGCCTCTAAGCCGCAGGATGTGACCGCCTGCGTGACCTGCTCTTTTGTAAGCTGGCTGCCGAACGCCGTCATCAGGCTGTTGACAAGCGTCTTGCGCCGCAGGGCGAACGCGGCGTACACCACGCGGAAGAAGAACTTCTCGTCCTCGACTTCGACCGGCGGCTCCCTGCGCACGACGGCGCGCAGCACGGCGGACGTGACCTTCGGCTGCGGCTCAAAGCACTCGCGCGGCACAGCGAAAAGGTATTCCGGCTCCGTGTAGTATTGCATGAAGACGGAGAACGCGCCGTAGGCGCTCGTGCCCGGCGCGGCGCAGAGGCGCTCGGCGACCTCCTTCTGCACGAGCACCGTGATGCTCTCGAAGCACTTCGACTCGATGAGCGCGGTGATGGCGGGCGTCGTGATGTTATAGGGCAGGTTTGCGCACACGATGGGTGTGAGGCCCGCGAATTTCTCTTTCACCAGCGCGGGGATGTCGGTCTTCAGAATGTCGGCGGACACGACCTCGAAATTGTCGAAGCGGGCCATGGTCTCTTCCAGGATCGGCAGCAGCGTCTTGTCGAGCTCCACCGAGACGACCCTGCCCGCGCGCTCGCAGAGCTCGTGGCTCAATGCTCCGATGCCGGGGCCGATCTCGAGCACGCCGTTCTGCTCGTTTGCGCGCGAGCTCTCGGCGATCTCATAGGGGATGGCGGGGTCGATCAAAAAATTCTGCCCCATGGACTTGGAAAAATGAAAACCGTGGCGCTTTAAGAGCGCCTCGATGGCAGCTTTGTCATTGCGTTCCATAGCGTGGTTCCTTTCTGCGCGCTGGGCGTAAAAAATTGTAAAATGATTCTACCATATTTTGCGCAAAAGAGTAGTAAAAATTTTTCCCGTGTGATAAAATGCAAAAATCTCAGGAAAAGAGGGAGACTTTCATGGAGCTCACACCGCAAATTCTGATCGTTGTTCTGCCGCTCATCTTTCTTGGCGGCTTTGTCGACTCCGTCGCCGGCGGCGGCGGACTCATCACGCTTCCCGCCTATCTGATGGCCGGCATCCCCGCGCACCTTGCGATGGGGACGAACAAGGTCGTCAACGGCACCGGTACGGCGCTCGCCTCGTTCAAATACTTTCGCGGCGGCAAGGTCCTGCTGCGTCCCGCCATCGTCTCGGGGATCGGCGCGCTGCTCGGCGCGGCCATCGGCACAAAGATCGCTCTGCTCATCAACGAGGACATTCTGAAGATCATGATGCTCGTCGCGCTGCCCTGCGCGGCGATCCTGCTGATGCTCAAAAAGGACTTCGGCAAGGAAAATGACGCACCCGCGCGCGAGTACACGCCGCAGCAGGAGCTGACGCGCGCCGCGCTCATCGGTCTGGGCCTTGGCTGCTACGACGGGCTCATCGGCCCGGGCACGGGCACATTTATGATCATGGCGTTCACAATGGCACTTTCGATGGACCTTCTCACGGCGTCGGGCTGCGCGAAGATCGCAAACCTCTGCTCCAACGTCGCCTCGGCGGTGCTGTTTATCATCAGCGGCAAGGTCTGGTGGCTGCTGGCGCTCCCCGCGGCGGCCTGCAATATGCTGGGCGCCTACTGCGGCACGCGCTACGCCATGAAGGGTGGCAGCAAGCGCGTGCGCGGCATGATCTTCGTCGTGCTGGGGCTTCTCTTCATCAAGATGGGCTACGAGCTGCTGTTCTGAAAAGACGAATTCTATATAAAAAAGCGGACAGTCAAGGCTGTCCGCTTTTTTCAGTTCTTCAGGCTGTGCAGCGGCGCGGGAATTCTGCCGCCGCGCGCAATGAACTCCGCGCTCGAATAAGGGTGGACCGCCTGCACCGGTGCCGAGCCGAGAAGTCCGCCGAACTCCACCGTGTCGCCCACCTTACAGCCAGGTGCAGGGACGACGCGCACCGCAGTCGTCTTCGTGTTGATCATGCCGATGGCCGCCTCATCGGCGATGATGGCAGCAATGGTCTCTGCGCTCGTGTCGCCCGGAAGCGCGATCATGTCAAGTCCTACGGAGCACACGCAGGTCATCGCCTCCAGCTTGTCGAGCGTCAGCGCGCCGGACGACGCCGCGGCGATCATGCCCTCGTCCTCGCTGACGGGGATAAATGCGCCGGATAAGCCGCCCACCGAGGAGGACGCCATCACGCCGCCTTTTTTCACCGCGTCGTTGAGCAGGGCGAGCGCGGCGGTCGTGCCGTGCGTGCCGCAGACCTCGAGCCCCATTTCCTCCAGAATGCGGGCCACGCTGTCACCGACGGCGGGCGTGGGCGCGAGCGAAAGGTCGACGATGCCAAAGGGCGTATCGAGCCTGCGGCTCGCCTCCTGCGCGACGAGCTGACCCATGCGCGTGATGCGGAACGCCGTTTTCTTCACGGTCTCCGCCACCACGTCGAACGGCTGGCCCTTGACGCTTTGCAGCGCGTGATACACAACGCCTGGCCCGGAAACGCCGACGTTGATCACTTTCTCCGGCTCGCCCACGCCGTGGAACGCGCCTGCCATAAAGGGGTTATCCTCCACCGCGTTGCAGAAGATCACAAGCTTGGCGCAGCCGAAGCCGCCCTGCTTTTCCGTGAGCGCCGCCGTCTTTTTCACCGTCTGCCCCATCAGGGCGACGGCGTCCATATTGATCCCTGCCTTGGACGAGCCGACATTGACTGACGAGCACACAAGGTCCGTACAGGCCAGCGCCTCGGGGATCGCAGCGATCAGCTTCCGGTCGGCGTCCGTCATGCCCTTTTGCACAAGCGCCGAAAAACCGCCAATAAAGTTAACGCCGACATTTTTGGCCGCGCGGTCAAGCGCCTTGGCAAACGGGACATAGTCTTCCGTCTCCGACGCGGCGGCGACCAGCGCGATGGGTGTGACGGAAACCCGCTTATTGACGATGGGAATGCCAAATTCCTGCTCGATCTCCTCCCCCGTTGCGACCAGATGCTCTGCATAGCGGCTGATTTTGTCGTAGATCTTTTCACACGCACGCTCCGCGCTGCTGTCCGCGCAGGAGAGGAGCGAGATGCCCATCGTGATCGTGCGGATATCCAAATGCTGCTGGTCGATCATGCGGATCGTTTCCAAGATATCATTGCGGCTTAGCATGACTTTCTCCCTCCCCGCTCAGATCTTGTGCATCGCGTTGAAGATGTCCTCCCGCTGCATGCGGATCGCAATGTCCATCTCCGCGCCGAGGGCGCTCAGTTTTTCCGTCAGTTCCGCAAAAGAGAGCGAACAATTTTCGAGATCCGTCAGCATGACCATGGTGAAATTTTCCTGCAAAATCGTCTGGCTGATATCCAGAACGTTCACGTTCCGCCTTGCCAGCAGCGAGCTGACGCCCGCGATAATACCGACCTGATCTTTTCCCAGTACCGTGATAATGGCTTTCATCCTGTGTTCTCCTTTCGGTTTCTTCCGGTAATTGTATCAGGTCACTGCAATAAAGTAAATGTTCCGGATGCGCAACATACGCATCCGGAACATGCATTTATCGTACTATTCGACGAACCGCCCCGCTCAGTCGAGGAAGTAGACCGTCGAGTTTTTCTGGCGGCCGAACTGCTTGCACTCCTGATAGGAGTTCATATAGAGGTCGATCGCCGCGCCGCGCACGCCGGTGTCCTCAGCCACAGCGTTGCCGTAGGTATAGCCCGACGAGCCGACGATGAACATCTCTGTGCCCAGCGGAATGACCTTCTTATCCACCGCGACAGTGCCGACGTGGACCGTCGTGCCCGTGGCCGTTCTGGTGCCCACGCCGCCGTAGCCCGCGGTATAGGCCGTGCAGGTGACCTTCATCGAGCCGGAGAAGTGGACGGAATCGCCGGACTTCATCAGAAGATAGCCGCTGCCGTCGCTCTCGGTGACAACGGACTTGACCGTGTCGCCGCTCTGCGCCTTGTCGACGAGCGTGCCGGTGTAGGTGATCTCCGCGACGGAGGTGTCGTTCTTCTCCTCCACCGCCTGACGGGAGACGAACTGGCCGTCGGCATACACGACCTCATAAACGACGTCGCGCGTGCCGTCGATGCCCTGCTGGACGACCTGCGTCTCGCCCTTGGGGATGCGGTACGACGTGGAGGTCAGCGTGGTGTGGGGAGCCGCCTCGGTGGCGGTCTCATAATAGGTGAAGTCAGAGGCAACGGTGATCTCGACCTCTTCCTCCGTGACGTCGACCAGCACCATCTCAAGCGGGCTGACCGAGATCTGCAAACGGCGCAGCAGCTCGCTGACGCGCTCGCCGTTTCTCGTGGTGGCGTATTCGATGTCGTCGCCGTGCGTCACCGTCACCTTTTCACCGGCAGGAAGTGTGACTTCCGCGTCGGCGCTCTGCGCGCCGGTGACAATGACGCGCTCCTGCGGGATGTCCGTCGTGCCGTCGAGCACGCTGACCGTATCGCCGTCGGCGATGAGGTACAGCGCGTCCGCGCGCAGCTCGGGCGAACTGTTCAGCAGCATCACAGCCGCGAAGAGCAGAAAGAACATCGCTCTGCGGCAGCGCTGGGCTGTGAACAAATTTTTCAAAAACTTCTGCATGGGATACTCCTTTTTTTGCGGCGTGAGCCGCCGCAGCTTCGCGCAGCTGAGGAAGTGCGCTGCGTCCGGAAAAGATTACAAAATGTAACTTTTCCAAAACTTGCTGGCAGTATACCGCCTGAAAAAGGATTTGTCAAGTTTCCGCCGTTTGTTCGCCAAAAGTTCTGTATTTTATAAAATATTCGATATTTTTCTTATTTTCGTCTTCTAAAAGTTGCGATTTAAGTCATCAAATTCGTAATTTTCTCGATTTATGTAAACCATCGTCACCCCTCTCCCCCGCCTCGCCGCCATCTCGGCGCCGAAGAGGCGGCGCACCTGCCGACGCTCTTTGTCCCGTCCGAGCGGGCAAAAAACTCTTGGGAGCAGGCCGGGTGTGTCCCGCTCCCGCCCCGCAAGGCGGCAAAAACGCGGAAAGCCCTGCAAACACTGGCTTTTTTGCTTCTCCGCCGTGCGCTCCCTTCCCTCGGTCAGTAAAGGAGCGCCCCCTGCGCCCAGGAAAGGGCGCAGGGGGCGAAAAGCCGCCTCAACAGCGTGTCGCGATGCCAAATTATGCAAGTTTGACTTTTTGAAAATTCATTTATTGAAATCCATTTATGTCAACCTGATTTTTTGATTTTTGTTGGCAAAGGTCACAAAAATTGCGCTTCTTTTTCGCTTTTCCCGTCAAATGGGCGATCGCAGAGGAAGTTACATTTCATCCTTTTTTTCGTCCGTTTCCCCGTGAAAATGAAGGTAAACGGACGCCGCGGCGTCTTTCGGCAGCACACGTTCAAGAGCAAAAATGTCCGCCTCCCGAATCGCCTTGACGCTCTTAAACGTCTTGAGCAGCGCCTGAGCGCGCACCTTGCCGACGCCCGGAATCCCGTCGAGCGCCGAGCGGGTCGAGGACCGCGAATGGCTCTCGTGGTGGAACGTGATGGCGAAGCGGTGCGTCTCCTCCTGGATCTGTCCGATCAGGGCGAAGACGTTCGGCGCGGCGTGCAGGTCGATCTCGCGGCCCTGCGCGGTGACGAGCGCGCGCGTGCGGTGGCGGTCGTCCTTGACCATGCCGAAGATCGGCACACGCACATGCATCTGCGCGCACACGCGCTCGGCGACGCCCGCATGCGTGATGCCGCCGTCGATGAGCATGACGTCCGGCAGGGAGCTGAACTTCTCATCGCCGTCCAGATAGCGCTGGATGCGGCGCGTGAGCACCTCCTCCATGGACGCGTAGTCGTCCGGGTGGGCCGACAGGCTCTTGATCTTGAATCTCCGGTAGGCACTCTTCTTGGGCTTTGCGCCCTCGTAGACGACCATCGACGCGACGATATCGCTCGCGCCGGTGTTCGAGATATCATAGGACTCCATGCGCCCGGGTGGCTCAGGGAGTGAGAGCATCCCCGCAAGCTGCGTCAGCGTGCGGTTCTCGCGCTCCTGCGCGGTCGTCACGCGCTCGACGTCCTCGCGCGCGTTGCGCTGCGCCATGGCAAGGAGCTCGGCCTTCTCGCCCCGCTGGGGGACGTGGAGCGTCACCTTGCGGCCCGCGCGCTCGGTCAAGATCTGTGCGAGCTCGTCCGCGCCCTCGATCTCGCAGGGCAGAAGAATTTCGCGCGGCAGCACGCTCTTATTGAGGTAATACTGCGGCAGCAGCGCAGACAGGATCATCTGCTCGCTTTCGTCCTGCGGCGCGGCGAAGAGGTTCAGATCGCGCCCCGTCACGCTGCCGTCCTCAATGTGCAGTACGGCGCTGCCGCACTTGAGCGCGCCGCGGTAAACGCCCCAGATATCGGTGTCGGCGCAGATGCCGGCGATGACCTTCTGTCGCTTGCCCAGCACCTCGATGGCGCGGATGCGGTCGCGCAGTGCCGCCGCCTGCTCAAAGTGCAGATCTGCGGCCTCCTGCTCCATCTCCTCGCGCAGCGCGCGCGTTAAGCGGCGGTAGTGGCCGTTCAGCAGCTCTTCGGCCTGCCCGATGCGGCGCATGTACTCGTCCTCATCCGGCGTGCCGCGGCAGAACGCGTCGCAGCGCCCCATGTGATGGTTGAGGCAGGGCCGCTCCTTTCCAATGTCGCGCGGGAATTTGCGGCTGCACGTCGGCAGGCGGAATGCCGCACAGATCGCGTCGATGGCCGCGCGCGTCTCATTTCGCCCGCCAAACGGGCCAAAGTAGAGCGCGTTGTCGTCCGCAGGCTTGCCGACCATCGTAAAACGCGGATAGTGCTCTGTGCCGAGGCGCACAAAGGGATAGCCCTTGTCATCCTTTAACAAGATATTGTAGCGCGGCATGTGCTGCTTGATGAGCGAGTTTTCAAGGATCAGCGCCTCGAACTCGGTCGAGACGAAAATCGTGTCAAAGTGGTCGACCTGTGAGACCATGCGGCGCGTCTTCTCGTTGTGGGAGGAATTCTCCTGAAAGTACTGGCTGACGCGGTTTTTGAGCTTTTTCGCCTTGCCAACGTAAATGACGCAGCCGGTCTTGTCCATCATCAGATAGACTCCCGGCGCGAGCGGCAGGTCGTTCGCCTTGTCCAAAAGCTCCTGCTTCGTCATGGGACATTCCCTCCTTTCTTTTCATCTCTACATTATAATATATAATAGTATATCCGGTCGAATGGTGCCAGTAAAATGGAAAAAGGCGGCTTCCTGTGGAAGCCGCCTTTCCTGGTTGTTTCTTATTCGCCGAAATTGTTGGAAACCAGCTCGCACAGAGCGGTCACGGCTTCCTTTTCGTCCGCGCCGTCGGCCAGCAGCGTGATGGTCGTGCCCTTGACGATCCCGAGGGACAGCACGCCCAGCAAGCTCTTGGCGTTCACGCGACGCTCATCCTTCTCCAGCCAGATGCCGCTCTTGAACTCGTTGGCCTTCTGAATGAAGAACGTGGCAGGACGAGCATGCAGGCCTACTTCATTGTTGATCGTAACATTCTGAGTATACATCGTTACTACTCCCTCTCCAAAAAAATCTTTCGGACTTTATCGTATCATATACCATCGGGGGCCGATTCGTCAATGCCATTTCGCGCGAAATGGCGCGGATTTGGCAATAAACACAGACAAAGCGCTTCCCCGGGCAGGCATTTATTTCAACTCGACCACAGTGACGCCCGACTCGCCCTCGCCATAGTTGCCAAGGCGGAAGCTCTTGACGGCTTTGTTGCGCCGGAGGCTCGCGTGCACCGCCTTGCGCAGCGCGCCCGTGCCCTTGCCGTGGATGATCGTCACGGTCTCAAGATGCGCCATGACGGCAGCGTCAATGTAGTTATCGAGCACGCTTTCGGCCTCCAGCGTCTCCATGCCGCGGATGTCGAGCTCGCGTGCAGCGGACGCCGTGCGCAGGATGCGCTGCGAGGGGGCAAACTGTGGCTGCTTTTTGGCCGTGGCCGCGCGCTCCGCCGCCTCGATGAGGCGGACCTCGTCGGCTTTGACCTTCATCTGCAAAACGCCCGCCTTGAGCGTCAGCGTGCCGTCCTTGACAGCTGTGACCTCGGCCTGACGGCGCGTACCGGGGATCTCGACCAGGTCTCCGACCTCAATGGGCCGCGAGGGCTTGGGGATGGGCTCCGCGCTCTCGTCGCGCACGCCCGCAGCGTCGCGCGCCTGCTTGATGTTGTGCATGATCTCGGCGCGCTGGGCGTTCATCTGCTGGGCGTCGAGCTTTTTCTGCTGCTTGCGCAGCGCGTCGAGCTCGCGGAACGTGTCGTCCGCGACGGACTTGGCCTCAGCCAAAAGGCGCTTGGCCTCGGCTTCGCCGCGGCTTCTCGCGTTCTCCTTCGCGCGCTCCATCTGCGTGCGGAACTCGCGCGCCTTGCGCGCGTCCTCCTCGCGCTGGGCGTAAAGACGGTCGACCTCGGCTTTTTCTTTCTCTAACTGCTGCCTCTTCTGCTCCAGCTGCGTCAGCACGTCTTCAAAGCGGATGCTCTCGCTGTCCATCTGCGCCTTGGCCTTTTCGATGACGAACTCAGAAAGTCCCAGCCGCTTCGAGATTGCAAAGGCATTCGACTTGCCGGGGATGCCGATGAGCAGCTTGTAGGTCGGGCAGAGCGTTTCCACATCGAACTCGCAGCTTGCGTTTTCCACGCCCGCGGTCGTCATGGCGAAGGTCTTGAGCTCGGCGTAGTGCGTCGTCGCAGCGATCTTCGCACCCTGCGAACGCGCCTGCTCGATGACGGCGATGGCCAGTGCCGCACCCTCAACGGGGTCGGTGCCCGCGCCCAGCTCATCGAAGAGGATCAGGCAGTGCTCGTCCGCCTCGTCCAAGATCTGCACGATGTTTTTCATATGCGCCGAGAAGGTCGACAAACTCTGCTCGATGCTCTGCTCGTCGCCGATGTCGGCCAACACCGAGGAAAAGATGCTCACAGCGCTGTGGTCGTCACAGGGGATATGCAGGCCGCACTGCGTCATCAGGCAGAGGAGGCCGAGCGTCTTTAAGCTCACGGTCTTGCCGCCGGTGTTCGGGCCTGTAATGACAAGCGTATCGAAGCTGCGGCCGAGCTCAATGTCGATGGGCACGGCCTTCGCGGGGTCGAGCAGCGGGTGGCGCGCATGGCGCAGACACACGCTGCCGTCCTTTTTGAGCTCGGGGCGCATGGCATTCATGCGGTAGCTCAGCTCGCCGCGCGCGAAAATGAGGTCGAGGTGGACGAGAATGTCATAATCCCACAGAATGTCGCGGCTGAAGCTCGCCGCCTCGCCCGAGAGGGCGTAGAGGATGCGGTCGATCTCCTTCTCCTCTTTCGCTTCGAGCTCCTTGAGCTCGTTGTTGGCCTGCACCACGCCCATCGGCTCGACGAAGATCGTCGCGCCGCTCGAGGACGTGTCGTGCACGAGGCCCGGCAGCTCGCCGCGGCACTCGGCCTTCACCGGCACGACGAAGCGCCCGCCGCGCTGCGTGATCAGCGCGTCCTGCAAAACGTTCCGGTAGCTCGGGGACGAAATGATGCGCTGCAGGATCTGGCGGCCCTTGGCCGCCGCCGCGCGCTTGTGGCGGCGAATTTCCGCGAGCTCGGGCGAGGCCGCGTCGGCGATCTCGTTTTCGTCGAGGATCGCGGTCGTGATCTTCTCCTCCAGAAAGCGGTTCGGGTGCAGGGAGAGGAAGAGCTTGTCGATGACCGCCCCCTCCTCGTCCTCCTTATAATAGTCCTGCACGCGGCGCACATTCGTGAGAAGCCCCGCGATGTCGAGAAGCTCCCGCGTGTTGAGCATGCCGCCGCGCTCGGCGCGCGAGAGCGCTTCGCCCACGTCGCGCACGCCGCCAAAGGCAGGGCTGCCGCGCAGCATGATCATTTTGCGCGCCGCGTCCGTCTCGTCGAGCAGGCGGTTGACCTCACCGAAGTCATCCGATGGCGTCAGCCGTCGCGCCCGCGCCTTGGCCTCCGCGCTCACCGCGTGATGCTCGAGCATCTCCAATAGCCGCGGCAGTTCCAGCACGCGGATGGATTTTTCAAACAGTTCACTCATAGTTTTCTCCGAAATCTTGATTCCGATTCGTATTTCTTTCGACAGATATTTCGTTTAGTTGTCAATTTTCATGCTTTTGTAGAAGTCCAGCGTCTTGAATCGCCGGTCAAACTGCACCTGCGCAAACACCTCGCAAGCCGCGGCAAAGCGCTTTTCCGTCTCGCCCGAGAGGGAAAACGACAGCATCCGCTTCGGCTCGGAAAACAGCACGTGGCGCATCGCCGCGAACGAGCCCGCGTCCAGCGGCAGAAGGCCGCCCCCGCCGTGGCCCGCGCACTCCTTGCACAGCAGCACGCCCTGCTGCGCGTCAAACACCGGCTCTTTCGGGTTGTGCGTGCCGCAGACGGCGCAGCCGTCAAGCAGTGGCTCGTAGCCCGAGAGCGCAAGCAGCTTGAGTTCAAACGCCGCCTTGACGATGCTCTGCGGTTTTTGCAGCGTGTCGAGTGCATAGAGCGAGTTGAGCAGCAGCGATAATATCTCCGGCACGGGCTCGTCCTCCGCCGTGACGCACTCGGTCATCTCGGCAAAATACGACGCAAGCGACAGTAGCTCAATGTCCTGCCGGATACCGTCGAACAGCGAGATCGTCGACGCCTCGTCGAGGTAGTACCAGTTCCCGCGCTGATAGAGTACGAGCTCGGAAAAGGCCAGAAGCTCGCTGCCCGCGGCGATGCGGCTTCCCTTGCGCCGCGCCCCGCGCGCCACGACCGCGATCCGCCCGAGCGAGTCGGTCAGAATATTCAATATGTAGTCGGCCTCCTTCGTCGCCGTCGCGCGAAGGACGATGCCTTTGGTCACGAGTTTTTCTGACATAAAACTCCTCTAAATTGTTTTACACCAAGGGGTGTAAAGGGTGGTTGCCTTGCAGGTGGGATGGATTTTTCCGCGCAGAGCGCGGAGGGGGAATGTAGCGCGTAGGCGCTGCTGCCGGTCAAAGGGGGTGTTCTCTTTCCAAAGAGAACACCCCCTTTGGAACCCCCAGAGAAAGGCAAGGGGGCTTCCCCCTTGACCCCGCACATTGGCAGTTTGTAGCTCGAAGAGCTGCGCAGCCTGCGGAATCGGGTGCGGTGTACATGGCTTCGCCATGAAT
>ENA-UOJL01000249-UOJL01000249.1-human-gut-metagenome-genome-assembly--contig:-P47-NODE-249-length-86476-cov-13.658474_pt1 | contig 86476 bp, 70 predicted proteins | sample MGYA00242347_ERZ723894 | MGnify/ENA metagenome assembly ERZ723894
ATTTACTAAAAATTTTTATAAACCCGGCACCGCCTGCGGTGGTAAAATTTCCCTAGGGCTGTCTGTTTTGCCTGCAAAACCGCGCCCGCGCTTTACTTGCGGGGGCGCGGTCGGCTTTTGGTGCAACCTACCTAAAAGAAAAAAGCAAGGCACGGAATCGCTCCGCAGACGCTTCGCAGGTGCTCCGAAGGGTGCTCCGCCTTTGCTCGATCAACGCTCCGCTGATCCGAAAAATCCGATCAGAGTTTAGGCGGGGAGGGAAGGCGAAACGTTAAAAATGCGGCGGCATAAATTATTTTTTTCACGGCATACTATAATTGTCGCGCGAGGAAAGAACGCGGAAAAAGCGAGCGGGTTTTATTACAAAATTATGACAAATATCCTCATAATTTTTTACAAATGGCGGCTATAATGGGGCTACAAAGTTTGAAGGAGAAAAAGAAATGAAAAAGATTCTGATGGCAATCTTGTGTGTCGCAATGGCGTGCGGCATCGGAGTCGCGGCAGTCGGCTGCGGCGGAGAAAAAATGAGTGATACTATCGCGGTGATCACGCGTGAATCCGGTTCGGGAACGCGCGGAGCATTCATCGAACTGACGGGAGTGGAGCAGAAGAATGCGGAAGGCAAGAAAGTAGACCGTACTGTATCTACGGCGGAAGTGGCGAATGCGACCAGCGTGGTTTTGCAGAAAGTTTTGGACAATCCCAGTGCGATCGGATATATTTCCCTCGGATCGCTGAACGACAAAGTGAAGGCGGTTCCGTTTGAGGGAGTGGAAGCGACGGTAGCGAACATCGAGAGCGGGGAATACACGCTTTCCAGACCGTTCAACATTGCGTATAAAGCGGACAACGACAATGCGACGCTTGCGGATTTCATCACATTCCTCAAGAGCACGAATGTAACGGAAACGATCAACAACGAAGGCTTTATTGCACCTGCGGCGACGGAAGCTTACACGAAACCGGCAACGGCTCCGACGGAAGAGCTTGTCATCAACGGATCTTCCTCCGTGCATCCGCTGATGGAAGTACTGGTGGAAGCGTATGTGGAAGCATCCGGAGTGGAAGCGAGCAAGGTGAAGCTGAGCTTTAACGATTCCACGCAGGGAATGACGGGAGCGATGAACGGCACGTACGATCTGGGCATGGCATCGCGTGAGCTGAGCGAAGACGAAGCGGCGGCGCTGGAATCTTATGTGCTGGCTACGGACGGCATTGCGGTGATCGTGAACAAAACAAACCCGATCGAAACGATCTCGAAAGAACAGCTTTGCAATATCTATATCGGCGAAGTAACGAAATGGTCGGAAATCGGCGTTTCGGTAGCATAATCAAGAAAAACGGCGGGCGGGTTTGGTAAAAACCCGCTTTTACCATGTAAGGAGAAGTTATGACGGAACAAACGATGCAGGCTGCGGCGGCAGTCAAAAAGAGAACGAAGATCGCATGGAAAGAACTTTTGATGAAGCTGGTGTTCATCCTGGCGGCGATCCTGTTTGTGGCGGCGGTGCTTACGATCTGCGTATTTATTTTTGCGCAGGCGGTTCCGGCCGTTGCGGAGATCGGATTTTTCAAATTCCTGTTCGGGAGCGTCTGGGCGCCCAACAACGACGTGCCCAGTTACGGCATCGCGACGATGATCGTGGGCAGCTGTTACATCACGGCGGGGGCGCTCATCATAGGTGTTCCCATCGGACTTTTGACGGCGGTCTTTATGGCGCGGTATTGTCCGCGGCCTTTGTATAGGGTCATGAAGCCTATGACGAACATTCTGGCGGGGATCCCGTCCATCGTGTACGGGTATTTCGGCGTATGCATGATGGTACCGCTCATCCGCCGCACGTTCGGCGGAACGGGTTCGAGTATTCTCACCGCGTCGGTGATTTTGGGGATCATGATCCTGCCCACGATCATCAGCGTGTCGGAGAACGCGCTGCGCGCCGTACCCAAGAGTTATTACGAAGGTGCGCTGGCGCTGGGTGCGACCAAAGAACGCGCTATCATCTTTACGGAAGTTCCTGCGGCGAAATCGGGGATCATGACGTCCATCATTTTAGGTTTGGGCAGGGTGATCGGCGAAACGATGGCGGTGGTGATGATCGCGGGGAACCAGACGGCGTTTCCTTCTTCCATTCTGGACGGCGTCCGCACGATGACGGCGAATATTGTCCTGGAACTGGGATATGCGACGGGCCTGCACCGCGGCGCGCTGATCGCCACGGCGGCGGTGCTGTTCGTGTTTATTCTGATCATAACGATCCTCGTATCACTGATACGGAAAAAGGCGAAGTAAGGAGGCGAACGGTATGGAAACGGAAGATGCGGTGTTGGACCGCAAAACTTTACCTCCGCAGGAAGAAACGGACGTATCCAAGATCGTACCGATCAATCGGCAGAGCTTTTCGGACAAACTGCGCGCCTACATGAAAAAGCCTTTCTCGTTTGTTTTCATGATCCTCGTGATGATCGCCGCGGCGATCACGGTGGGGGCGGTGCTTTGGGTCCTCATTTATACGCTCGCGCGCGGCATCCCCAGCCTCAAACCCGAGCTTTTTGCCTGGGAATACACGCGGAAAAATCTGTCCATGCTTCCCGCGATCATCAACACCCTCTTTATTGCGGCGCTGGCGCTCGTGATTTCTGTGCCGATCGGCGTGTTTGCGGCGATTTTTATGGTCGAGTACGCAAAATCGACCAACGTATTCGTAAAAATCGTGCGAATGGCGGCGGAAACGCTGGCGGGGATCCCGTCCATCGTGTACGGGATCTTCGGCATGATCTTTTTTGTCGAGGTCTGCGGCTGGGGAACGTCCATGCTTTCGGGTGCGCTCACCATGACGCTGATGATCTTGCCTGTGATCATGCGCACGACCGAAGAATCCCTCAAGGCGGTACCCGATACGTTTCGGGAAGGAAGCTATGCGCTGGGTGCGGGAAAACTTCGCACGATCTTTGTGATCATACTTCCGTCTGCGATGTCGGGCATCATATCGGGCATAATTCTGGGGCTCGGCAGGGTCGTCGGGGAGACGGCGGCGCTCATCTATACGGCAGGCACGTCGGCATATGCGGCGGGGGGACTGTTCAGCGAGGGCAGAACGTTGGCGATCCATATGTATATTCTTTCCATCAACGGTCTGTATGAAGAAGAGGCATGGGCGACGGCGGTCGTACTCATTGCGCTCGTGCTCGTCATCAACGGGTTGGCGGAATTTGTAGGAAATAAGTTGAAAAAGGAGTATAACTGACGTGGAAAACGAACAGCAAACGGCGCGCTCGGATAAATTCAGCGTAACCGATCTGAATCTTTGGTACGGGAAATTCCAGGCGCTCAAACACATCAGCATGAATATCAAGGAAAAGGAGATCACGGCGTTTATCGGACCTTCGGGATGCGGCAAATCGACTTTTTTAAAGACGCTCAACCGTATGAACGATCTGATCCCCGATTGCAAGATCACGGGGCAGGTGCTCATCGACGGGGTCGATCTGTACGGGAAAGTGGATATCAACGTCCTTCGCAAGCGCGTGGGAATGGTATTTCAGAAACCCAACCCGTTTCCGATGAGCGTGTATGACAACATCGTTTACGGCCCCAAGACGCACGGGATACGCAAAAAGGCGGAGCTGGACGAGATCGTGGAGAAATCGCTGCGGCAGGCGGCGATCTGGGACGAACTCAAAGACCGTCTGAAAAAGTCGGCGCTGGGGCTTTCGGGCGGACAGCAGCAGCGGCTCTGCATTGCGCGGGCTCTGGCGGTGGAACCGGAAGTCATCCTCATGGACGAACCGACGAGTGCGCTCGACCCTATTTCGACGAGCAAAATCGAAGATCTGGCGCAGGAGCTGAAGGAAAAATATACGATCGTGATGGTAACGCACAACATGCAGCAGGCGGCGCGCATTTCGGATAAAACGGCGTTCTTTCTGCTGGGCGATCTGATCGAGTACGGAGAGACCGATCAGATCTTTGACCGCCCCGAAGACAAACGGACGGAAGATTATATTACGGGGAGATTCGGTTGATATGGTAAGAAGACAGTTTGAAGAGCAGTTATCGCTTTTGAAAGATCTGCTCGTAAAGATGGGAGAACTCAACTGCGAAGCGATCGAGGACGCGGTAACGGCGCTGGAAACGCAGGATGCGGAATTGGCGCGCAAGACGAAGGGCGTAGAGCAGCTGGTGGATGAAAAGGAACAGCAGATCGAGCGGCTGTGCCTGAAGATCATATTGAAACAGCAGCCCGTGGCGAGCGATCTTTTGTTTGTAACGAGCGCGATGAAGATGATCACGGACATGGAGCGCATTGCCGATCAGGCGGTGGACATTTCCGAGCTCGTGATCAAAATGAGCCGCCTGCCGTATGCGGACGCAGTGGCGGAGATCCCCGAAATGGCGGACAAAGTGCAGGACATGGTGCGGGACGCCGCAAAGTCGTTTGTCGAGCGGGACGGCGACCTTGCGAAAGCGGTCTGCCGTGCGGACGACGCCGTGGACGATCTGTTTGAAGTGATCCGCAAAAAGCTGACGGGTATCGTGCACCGCGATATCGAAGGGGACGACAACGGCGAACAGGCGCTGGATATGCTGATGGTCGCCAAATACCTGGAAAAGATCGGCGATCATGCGTCGAACATTGCGGAATGGGTGATCTTCATGATCACGGGCGAACATAAAAAGCTCAACTGACTTTTGCGGCAAAACATTTTGACGAAGAGGCGGGGCGGCTCCGTTGCGGACGGAGCCGCCCCGCTTTCTTGTGAAGCGCTTCCGTTTTCGAAAAGCCGCAAAGCCGTTGTTTTTAAAAGGGAAACTCGGGGGGTGGATTTCTGTGCGAAAAGGGTCTGTTTTGGCAAATGTATTGAAAAGCGGGAATATCTATGCTATAATGACCATGATTTTTGCAGGGAGGGGAGAGAATGCTGAAAAGAATTCGTCTGTTGTGTTTGTTGGCGGTGATCGTCTGCCTGGGGACGGCGGTTGCCTGCGGAACAATGCGTTACAAGGTTGATTTTTATGTGGACGGCGAATTGTATGCGACGGTAGGTACGGACGGACGAAGGCTCGAAATGCCGCAAGATCCCGAAAAGGAAGGGCTGGTATTTTTAGGTTGGTACCTGAGCGAAGAGGGAGAAGGAGAAGCCCTCACGATGAAAACGATGCTGGAGCAGCCGCTTTCGGAGAGCGAGCATCTGAAAGTGTACGCGGCTTTCAAAGAAGGGTATGTGATCACTTTTGTTACGGGAACTTCGGAGACCGTGGCGTCGCAGACGGTGGCGGTCGGAGCGACGGCGAAAGAAGTTGCGCCGCAGCAGATACCTGTCGGAAAGATTTTCGGCGGCTGGTATACGGATGAACAGTTTACGCAGAAATGGAATTTTTCGAGCAAGGTAAAGCAAGACACGGTCCTGTATGCGCAGTGGCTGAATAAGACGGTTACGATCACCTATGATTTCGGCGAGAGCGGCGAAGCGGACAAGACGGTGCAGCTTTCCAACGGCGAATATGCGGAAGAGATCGAGCCGCAGAAAACGGTTGCGGGCAAGGAATTTGTCGGCTGGTATACCGATGCGCGCTGCACGCAGCCCTGGGATTTTACCGAACCCGTTACGCAGGATCTTACACTGTATGCGTATTGGGCAGGGGAATATGTAACGGTAACGTACGATTATAATGCCGAAGGATTGGGAACGGAGAGCGTGCGTGTGCGCCGCGGCGAGACGATCGATTTGCTGACGCCGCAAACGATCCCGGCTTTTTACAGGTTTGACGGGTGGTATTTGGATGCGGAATGCACCCGCGAGTGGTCCGAATACGATTGGGTGCAGCGTCCCATGACGCTGTATGCAAAATGGAAGGATATGACAGGTTGGCCTGCCAGCATAACGTACATAGGGCCGAACGGGCAAAAGGTGCGCGGCTATTCGTATATCGGCGAAAAGGCGGAACCGGTATCTGTTCATGTTTCGGAAGGGTACAGGGTGGCTGGCTGGTATACGGACGAGAATTTTACGAAAGTCTGGAATTTTGAGACCGATCTTATTCCGTACGAATTCATGACTCTGTATGCAAAGGCAGAGCTCATCCGTTCCACGATATATTTTGTATCGGATACGGAGGCGCTGCTCCCCGAGCCGATGGAAGTGGAATACGGACAGACCGTAATTTTCACACGGGGGTTCAAAGAAAATCATATTCAGATCGGAATCTGGAAAGAATATAACGAAGCAGGAGAGATGACGGATCGCTATTCGACGGGTATCGAATATACTTGGAAGCGGACGGAAGACGTAACGCTTACGGCGGAATTTGTCAACGTTTTTACGTTTAATGAAACGGAAGACGGCACCGCATACACGGTTACGGGGACAGTGCTCGGGAGCACATATTATAAGCCCGATCAGTACGAGCTGATCGTTCCGGGCGAATACAACGGCAAGCCTGTCGTGGCGGTGGGAAATTCCGCTTTCAGCAATTGCAGAGTACAGCGGATCGTTCTTTCCGAGGGGATCAGGACGGTGGGCGCGGAGGCGTTTGACGCCGTTTACAGCCTGACAGAACTGGTGATAGCCTCCTCCGTGGAAGAGCTGGGCCGTTCGGCTTTTGACGATTGTACTTCGTTGCGGAAAATCAGCTTTGCGCAGGACGCAAAGCTGCATACAATCGGAGAAAGAGCCTTTGCGAACTGCAGCTCTCTGCGGCAGGTCGTTCTTTCCGATTCGGTCAAAACGATCGGTGTGTCGGCCTTTAACGGGTGTTCCGGCCTGGAACGGGCGGAACTGGGTTGCGTGCAGACGATCGGCAATTTTGCTTTCGGCCAATGCAGGGCGCTCAAAGAAATCACCATTCCGGATACGGCCATCACGGTCGGAGCAAATATTTTTGACCGTTATTCCACGTCGATGCACGATCTGATCATCTATGTCGGGGCAGGCGAGCGGCCCGACGGCTGGAAAGAAAGCTGGAACAGCGGTTTAACGGTCGTATGGAATAAGGAAACGGCGGCGGTATTCGAGCAGGGCGATTATCGGTTTCTTGTGCAGGACGGCGAAGCGACGGCACTGCTTTACATCGGGGGCGGCGTATCGACCGTCGTGCCGTCGTCGGTGCGTTACGGCGGTCAGGAATATCCTGTTACGGGGATCGGAAACTTTGCGTTTGAATACAAGGAGTGGCTGACGGACGTTTCTTTTCCGAACACTCTCGAACGGGTCGGGAAGCATATTTTTTACAGGACGGAGAACCTCCGTTTCACGCAGGATGACGGCGCATTGTACCTCGGCAATGCCGAAAATCCCTATCTCATGCTGGCGGGCTTTGACAGCGGCGATTTGACGGCCGCCCCGCTCACGCTGCGGCGCGGAACGCGCTTCATTCTGGACGAGTATACCGACAATTTGGATCCTGTCAAATACGATTATATTTCCGATCTGCAGTTCGAAGAGGGGATAGAACTGCGATACATAGGCGGCGATGCGCTGTATTTTTGGGGCAGCGAAGCGAAAGAAGTGCGCCTGCCTGCAGGGATCGGCTATATCGGAAAGAACGGCGTCAACTGCAGTATAATTTATGTGCAGGAAGCTTCCTTGCCCGACGGCTGGGACACACAATGGTGCGGAACGTACGCCCGCGTTTACTGGGATGCGGGGAATGCCCTTTTTGAAACGGAAGACGGCGTGTACGTGATCGAAGGGGACGTTGCGACGCTTGCGAAAAGTTTCGTCGATACCGAGGATACTTACCTTATTCCCGAACAGGTTGTTTTCGGCGGAAAAACGTATCCCGTGCGCATCGGGCAGGAAGCCTTGCGCGATATGCGGTGCAGGATCTTGTTTATTCCCGAATCTGTCGCAGGCATTGAAAGAAATAACGTTTCTTTCGGGAATATCCGTCTGATCTGCGTCGCCGCTCCGCAGGTTCCCGCCGAATGGGATGAAAATTGGAATCAAAGCGGCGTCAGAACGTGTTTCGGCGTTACGCCCGAAACGTTTTTCGAGGAGGACGGCGCGCAGTATATTCTGCACGATACGTACGCCGAAGCGTACTACTATACAGGCAGTGCAGAGGTTTTTGCTCTGCCCCGCAGTGTGCAGGCGGGCGGCGTGTCGTACCCCGTCAGCGCGGTTGCCGCCAGCTTTATCGGCTCACTGCACAACATTCATATTGTATTTTTCGAAAGCGTTCAAACCATACAGGCAGGAAAACATCAGGCCAACTATGTCCGTATTTACACTACTTGTGAATCTGAGCCGGCTGGCTGGGAAAAGGGTTGGAATGCGACATACGGCGGAGAGATCAGCGTCATGTACGGGCTTACGGGCGTTGACGGCACACTGCATACGTATACGTTTGTTACGGAAGGCACTCCCGTGCAGAGCATGAGTGCGGTGATGCTTCCCACGCAGCCGCAGACGGAAATGCAGGGCATGTATTTCTGGGGCTGGTACGACAACGAAGCGTTTGAAGGATCGCCCCTGGAATTTCCTTATACGGGAACCGCATATACGTTGTATGCCCGCTTTGAAACGGAGCAGATCCGGGACGGAAAGAGCTTCGGGACTGCCTTTGCTTTGGAAGAAGGGGTGCAGGCTTCGGTTACGATCGAAAAGCCCGGTCAATCCGTTTACTTTGTGTTTAAAGTAGCAAAAGGGATGAGCAAAAACTATATTATCAAATCGCTGGGCGATTTTGACACGTACGGTATTCTTTACAATAAAAACTACACACAGACCGCCGCGGCGGACGGCGGCGGCAGCGGAGAAAATTTTTCCATTTCCTGTTCGCTGGGCTCGATGACGCGAGAAGAAACGTATTATGTCGAAGTCAAATTGCTCGACAAAACGCAGACGGGTTCGTTTACGTTGCTTTTGTCTCGCGTATGACGGTTGTCCTTCGTAAGGCGATTGACCTAATGACGATTTATTAAGGGGAACTGCAATTTATTCGTGCGAATTTCTGAAACCGTCTGTAAGTTTTTTGATCCGAAAGCAGAAACTGTCTGTAAGGGTTCGGACAGGAAGCACCGAAACAATTATTGTTTCAGCTCGGAATTGCCGAAACCGTTTGCAAGTTTTTGATGCGGATTGCCGAAACGGACTGCGCCGCCAACACCGCCGCTTTCGGCGGCGTTGGCGGCGTTAGGTGCAATTTCAAAAAAGCGGGGCACCCTGTTTGCAGGGCGCCCCGCTTTTTCGTTCCCGACTGAAAAAACGACGTTGCTTTCCGCAGACGTTCCGCCATCACAGCGCCCTTCCTCCGCAGGCGCTCCGCCATCACAGCGCCCTCGCTCCGCAGACGCTCCGCCATCGCAGCACCCTCCCTCCGCAGGCGTTCCGCTCGCCTCTTTTATAGGCGACAAAATTTTTGATAAATACAAATTTATTACAAATTTATTACAAATTTTACAAGTGTATTATACAACTCTTCCGTACAATGGATAGGGTAGGATTGATTCACATAAGAAATAAGTTGTTGAGGAGAGAGTAAATGGACCTTCCGATGTGGTTGATGTTGGCAGGGGAGCCTGTGGCGATGGATTACGTATTGTCGGTGGTATCGTTACTGGCGGGGCTTGGCGCATTTTTGTTCGGGTTCAAAGTATTGTCGGACAATATAGAGAAGCTGGCGACGAATCGATTGCGCGGCTGGTTTGACAAGACGGGGAAGAGCCGTCTTGCGGGAGTCGGTATCGGGACGGCGGTAACGGCGATCATACAGAGTTCGTCGGCGACGACGGTCATGGTTGTCGGATTTGTGAACGCAGGGATCATGTCTTTGTTCCAGGCAACGACGGTGATCATGGGCGCGAACATCGGGACGACGATCACGGCGTACATTGCTTCGATGGCGGAGATCCCGCTCATAGAGTTTGTAACGGCGCTCACGTGTGTGGGCATTTTCATGAACATGCTGTGCAAGAGTGAAAAGACCAAGACGATCGGGCTGATGCTGACGGGGCTGGGACTTGTCTTTTTGGGTCTGGAATATATGTCGGGAGCGATGAGCATGTATCGCGACAGCACGGCGTTCAAAAGTTTCCTGACGACGGTGGACAATCCGTTCGTGCTGCTTCTGATCGGAGCGATATTTACGGCGATCGTGCAGTCGAGTTCGGCGGTAACGTCGCTGATCATCGTGATGGTGATGCAGGGGCTTGTGATCGGAAACGGCGGGAACGATGTGTTGTTCTTGATTTTGGGAAGCAACATCGGAACGTGTATCACGGCGATTTTGTCGTCGATCGGGGCGAATACCAACGCGAAACGCGCGAGTCTGATCCACCTGATGTTTAACATATTCGGGGCGGTGATCTTTACGGTCTTCCTGCTGTGCTGGCCGGGCTTTATGGACAGCACGCTGAACGCGTGGTTCCCGGGTCAGGCGGCGGCCGGGCTTCGGATCGCGCTGTTCCATACCTTCTTCAATGTGGTGTGCACGTGCATATTCCTTCCGATGACCAATTTATTTGTGAAGATCTCTTGCAAGATCATATCGGACAAGAAGGACAAGAGCCGTCCTGCGGGCGACGCGGTTCTTTTGGACGAGCGCTTTATACAGACGCCTGCGGTGGCGGTGAACCAGGCGAACAAGGCGGCGACGCGCATGGCGGAGCTTGCGATGCAGTCCTTAAAGACGGCGTTTGACGGATTTGTGGCAGGGGACGAGACGAAAAAAGAGCAGGTAGACGAGCTGAATGCGCGCGTATCGGACATGGAAAAGCGGATCGTGGCGTATCTGATCAAGATTTCTGCTTCCGATCTTTCGCTGAACGACGAGAGGCTGATCTCCTCTATCCATCACGCGACGAGCGACATTATCCGTATCAGCGAACTGGCGGACAATATCACCAAATATACGCGCAACTGCAAGCGCGACGGCATTGAATTCTCGCAGGGAGTCATCCGGAGTTTGCAGGATATGTACGCAAAAATTGAGGATCTGTACGGAAAAACGCTGGACGTATTCGATAAAAAAGATATCACGGCGATCAAGGCGGTGGACGCGGTGGAAGATACTGTCGATGCCGCGCGCAAAGAGATGATCAAGGACCATATCCGCAGACTGAACGAAGGGAAGTGCAAACCTGCGTCCAGCAGCGTGTTCATCAACCTGGTCGGCAACCTCGAGCGTGCCGCCGACCACCTGACGTACGTCGCACACGCGTTCGACTGACGCGGCAAGCCGCGCGGCGGCAAAACCTTGCGTTTTTTTGACAAAACAGCGGTTGTGTTCGCGCCTGTCGGCAAGCAATTGCCGTTTCTTTGTAAAAATTTGTGCGGCGGCAAAGTAAATAAAAAAGGGGGCAATGCGATTTCAATCGCATTGCCCCTCGTAAAATATACGAATTTCTGTAAGGCGCGGCAAATCCTAAGGCGCGGCAAATCCTAAGGCGCGGCAAATTCGCAAGGCGCGGCAAATTCACAAGGTGCGGCAAATTCACAAGGCGCGGCAAATTCACAAGGCGCGGCAAATTCACAAGGCGCGTGCAAACCGCAAAAGCATAACCTTGACATAGTGCGGAAGGCGGCAATGACCGTACATTTTATAGTTATAGAAAAGATTCAAATAAAACGAAAAAAAGAAACGTTCTTGCCTTTTTGGGGAAAGTGTGCTATAATGCAGAAAAAAATAGCCTTGGCGCGAAGCGCCGCGGAACAGGAGAGGGCTGTGGAGAAGAAAGTATATCTTTTGGAAGACGACGCGAATATCGGAGAGCTGGTCAAATGCGCGTTGGAGATGTCGAATATACAGATCGAGTGTTATGAAACGGTGGCGTCTTTTATGGCGGCGGTGGAGAAGAGCGCGCCTGCGGCGGCGCTTTTGGACATCATGCTTCCGGACGGAAACGGGTTGGACGTACTGGCAAAATTGAAGCAAAAATACCCGTCGATGGGCGTGATCATGCTGTCGGCGCTGGGGCAGGAGACGGACAAAGTGCGCGGGCTGAACCTGGGGGCGGACGATTATATCAGCAAGCCGTTCGGGGTATTGGAGCTGACGGCGCGTGTGAACGCACTGCTGCGAAGATCGGGCGGCACGGCGTCTCTGGTGCGCGGGAACCTGTCTTTGGACGAAGAGACGATGACGGCGACCCTGCGCGGGGTAAAACTGGAACTGAACAACAAAGAATTCAACCTTCTCAAATACCTGATGCAGAAGGAGGGGAAAGCGCTCACGCGTGAGAACATATTGAATGCGGTGTGGGGATATGACGAGGGCGAAACGCGTACGGTGGACAATCATGTGGCGCGGCTTCGCAAGTTGGGCATCGATTACATAGAGACGGTATTCGGTGTCGGATACAAATTTGTGTACAGGGAATAAAAAGTGCGGAAAAGGATCTTATTGGTAACGCTGCTGGTGTCGGTCGTGGGGATCGTGGTGCTGTCCATCCTGTATTCGGCAGTTTTTTACGATCAGTCGGTGGAAAAGACATACGCGCAGCTGAAAGTCTATATGAACGTGTATTCGGAGGAATTCCGTTCGGCGGAATATTCGGAGAGTACGGCGCAGGCGCTTTCGGAGCAACTTGAAGGGGCGCGGGTAACGTTTTTGCTGCGCGCCGGGACGGTGATCGCGGATACGGCGGCGGAAGGCGGACTGGAAAATCATTTCGAGCGGGAAGAAGTACAGGAAGCGCTCAGCGGCGGTGAAGGGTACGCGGTGCGGCAGAGTGCGACACTGCGGGAGAATCTGGTGTATTATTGCCGCGCGTTCGACGGAAGTTTTCGGTTGCAGGACGGAACGCAGGAAGAGGGTGCGCTTGTGCGCATTTCGGTGAAAGCGGATTCGGGCTTTGCGATATTTGCGGATGCGCTTCCGACGATGGTGTGGTTTCTGATCGTGGACATCATGTGCTGTCTGTTTGTGGCGTGGTTGGCGACGTCGTTCATTTTGCGGCCGGTGGAGAAGCTGACGCTGGAAGCGGCGCACGGCGGCGGAAAAGAAGTGCAGACGGAATACGCCGAGCTCAAACCGATCGCAAAGATGATGAACGACATGAATGCGGATCTTCACGAAAAAGTGGAGAAAATGAAGGAAGACAGCCGCATCGAAAAGCTGATTTTAAACAGCATGGAACACGGGATCGTGCTGTTTCGGGATGCTGCGGACGTAATTCTGATCAACCGCACGGCGAGACGGCTTTTGGATTATGAAAAAAACGAGCCGGTTCCGTGTTTTGTAAACGATCGGGAGATCGCGTCGATTCTGGAGAGCGGCGAAAACGCGGCGGTTGTTCGCAAAATCGGCGGACGGTATTACAGTTTACGGTTCACGTTCAATGAAAAGATGCGTGTGCTTCTGATCACGGACGTTACCGAAACGACGCAGGCGGCGCAGTCGAAGAACGATTTTATTGCGAACGTAACGCATGAAATGAATACGCCGCTGACGAGCATCCGCGGATTTGCGGAACTGATCGCGGCGGGGGCGATGCCGCCCGAAAAGCTGGAAGGGGTGGCGAACACGATCATCAAACAGAGCGACCGCCTGGCGAACCTGATCCGAAGCATCATCAATTTTTCGGCGATCGATTCGGATGAGCTCCCCGATTACGAAGTGGATCTGTCCGAACTGGTGCATGAAGCGGTATCCTCGTTCGAGCCGAAGATCGCGCAGAAGGGTATCGCGCTGACGCTCAGCGCCGATGCGGGCGTAAAGGTGATGAGCAGGCGCGAACGGCTGTTGGAGATCGTCAACAACCTTGTGAGCAATGCGATCCGTTACAATAAGGAGAACGGCACGCTCACGGTAACCCTGACGGGCGGCGAAACGCCGGTGCTGTGCGTTTCGGATACGGGCATCGGGCTTTCGGAAGAGGATAAGACGCGCATTTTCGACCGTTTCTATACGGTAGACAAATCGCACAACGGCGCGGGCGGCGGCTTCGGGCTGGGCCTTGCGATCGTGAAAAAACTCTGCCGCCGCGCAGGCTGGAAACTTTCGGTGGAGAGCGAATTGGGCAAAGGCACCGCGTTCCGCATCGAATTTTGCAGCGATCCCAACAAAAAAACTTCCTGAATCTGCGCTCTGCGTGCCTGTCCGCGCGCAAAGACGGTAGCGGATACGCGAAAACGGAAATAAAGGCGCAGCATAAACGCGATTGATAGAAACGCAAGACGAAATGAAAGCGCAAGTGCAGTGCAAATGCGAATAAAGCTAAACGCAGTGATAGAAACGCGGACGAAATGAAAGTGCAGATGAGTGTAAACGCAAGATAAAAATCGGCGGAACGCAAAAATTTTTGCGTTCCGCCGATTTGGTTATAGGAAAAGCCGAAGGCCGGCGTCCGCAAATATTTGCGGACACCGGCCTTCGCTTTTCAGGATAAAATTCATGCAAGATAAATCAAGTAAGATAAAATCATGCAAATAATTTATGTAAATAAATATATGCAGGATAAAATCATTCCCAAAGGATGCTGTTTACAGGCTTTCGAGGTAGAGGGAAGCGTTGGTTGCGGCGATGGCGCCGTCCGAAACGGCGGTAGAGACCTGTCGGACCGCTTTTGTGCGGCAGTCGCCCGCCACGAAAACGCCCTCCGTCCTGGTTTTGCAGCTCTCGTCTGCAATGATATAGCCGTTCTTGTCCAGATCTGCCACGTTTGCGAAGGCGGCGTTGTCGGGGACTTGTCCGATCGCCACGAACACAGCGGGGATATCCTGTCGGCAGAGGTTTCCGTCCTTGTCCGTGTATTCGATGCCCGTGAGTTCGTCCTCGCCGAGAAAATCGACTACGCTCGTATTGGGGCGCACTTCGATGTTTTCTTTGGCGCGCAGAGCCTTTACGAGGCCGGCGTCGCCGAAAAACTTATCGAAAAGTGTGTACATATACACTTTTTTGCAGTATCCCGAAAGGAGCAGAGCGTATTGCAGGGCGGAATTGGCGTCGCCGATCACGGCGACTTCTCTGCCCTTGTAGAAGGGGCCGTCGCACACGGCGCAGTAATAGACGCCCTTGCCGACGAGATCTTCGCGGTCGTGTCTGGTTTTGAGATGCTTGTGTTTGACGCCCGCCGCAATGATCACGCTTTTTGCAAAGTATTCGTTGTATTCGGTCTTGACCGAAAAGGTCTTGTCTTCGAGTTTTTCGATGCGGACCGCCTTTTCGATCTCCACTTCGGCGCCGAGCGAAGTAATTTGTTCGAACAGGTTATCCGCAAACGCTTCGCCGCTGATCTCCTTGATGGAGGGGAAGTTTTCCAGCTGCGGGGAAGTGGCGATCTGTCCGCCCAGGCTGTCGCCTTCCAGAACCAAAACTTTTTTTCCGTTTCGCAAAGCGTAGAGCGCGGAGGTCATGCCTGCCGCGCCCGCTCCGATGATGATAATATCGTACATATCAGCCGATGCTCTCGATGTATTTGCGGATCTCGCTCGCGTTGTCGTACGTCTTGAACCCGTCGCCGTCGGGAACCAGCAGGGAAGGAGCTTTCTTCACGCCGTATTTGCGGGTAGTGTCCGCATCCTGTTCGGCGTTGATCACGCGGTATTTCACCCCCGCTTTATCCAGCATCATCTTGCTGGTCTTGCAGTTGGGGCATCCGTCGCGCGTGAACAGCACGGGTCCGTCTAATGCGGGAGCCGCGCAGCACACATCCGCCTTTTCCTCTGTGTGTTTGTGTCCTTTCAGCGTGGAATGGTTGATATCGTAAACTTTTCTGTCCTTGAATTCCTGTGTTTTGCCGTCGTTCCAGTTCTGTACGGGGCGATAGTAGCCCGTGATACGGCTGTAGACTTCGGTCTTCTGTCCGCAGTGCGGGCAGGTATACTGTTCTCCCGCGAGGTATCCGTGATCTTTGCAGATGGAATAGGTCGGGGAAAGGGTATAGTAAGGGAGCTTGTAGTTGTCCGCGATCTTCTTGACCAGTGAAGCCGCCGCTTTCCAGTCGGGGAGTTTTTCGCCGAGGAATGCGTGGAACACCGTACCCGAAGTGTAGAGGGTCTGCAGATCGTCCTGGATGTCGAGGGCGTCGAAGATGTCGTCCGTGAATCCGACAGGCAGGTGCGAGCTGTTCGTATAGTAAGGCGTACCGTTTTCGTTTGCCGTGATGATGTCGGGGAACTGTTCCTTATCGTGTTTTGCAAAGCGATAGGTGGTCGACTCTGCGGGGGTTGCCTCGAGGTTGTACAGATCGCCGTACTGTTCCTGATAATCGGAAAGGCGTTCGCGCATATGGTTGAGAACGCGTTTTGTGAACTCCTGCGCTTCGGGATGCGTCAGGTCTTTGCGAATCCAGGCTGCGTTGAGGGCCGCTTCGTTCATGCCGACCAAACCGATCGTCGAGAAATGGTTTGCAAAGGTGCCGAGATACCGCTTCGTGTAGGGGTAGAGCCCTTCCTCGAGCAGTTTCGTGATGACCGTGCGCTTTGTTTTGAGCGAACGTGCCGAGATATCCATCAGGCGGTCAAGGCGCGCAAAGAATTCCTTTTCGTCCTTGCTCTGGTACGCGATGCGCGGCATGTTGATGGTAACGACGCCCACCGAACCCGTGCTTTCGCCGCTTCCGAAATAGCCGCCCGATTTCTTGCGCAGTTCGCGAAGGTCGAGGCGCAGACGGCAGCACATACTGCGGATGTCGCTCGGTTCCATATCCGAATTGATATAGTTGGAGAAATACGGCGTACCGTATTTGGATGTCATTTCAAACAGCAGACGGTTGTTTTCGGTATCCGACCAGTCGAAGTTTTTCGTGATGGAATAGGTCGGGATCGGGTACTGAAATCCGCGTCCGTTGGCATCGCCTTCGATCATGACTTCGATGAACGCTTTGTTCACCATGTCCATTTCTTTCTGGCAGTCTTTGTATTTGAAGTTCTGCGGTTTTCCGCCCACGATCGCGGGGAGTTCGGCCAGATCGTTCGGGACCGTCCAGTCAAGCGTGATGTTCGAGAACGGTGCCTGCGTACCCCAGCGGCTGGGCGTGTTCACGCCGTAGATAAAGGATTCGATGCACTTTTTCGTCTGTTCGTAGGTGAGGTTGTCCTTTTTCACGAACGGGGCGAGATAAGTATCGAACGAGGAGAACGCCTGTGCGCCGGCCCATTCGTTCTGCATGATGCCGAGGAAGTTCACCATCTGGTTGCACAGCGTCGCAAGATGGCTTGCGGGCGCCGACGTGATCTTGCCGGGGATGCCGCCCAGTCCTTCCTGGATCAGCTGTTTGAGCGACCAGCCTGCACAGTATCCTGTCAGCATGGAAAGATCGTGGATGTGGATTTCCGCATTGCGGTGCGCGTTCGCCACTTCTTCGTCATAGATCTCCGAAAGCCAGTAGTTTGCCGTGATCGCGCCGCTGTTGGAAAGGATCAGGCCGCCCACCGAATAGGTAACCGTCGAGTTCTCTTTCACGCGCCAGTCCGTCGCCTTTACGTAGCTGTTGACGAGTGCTTTGTAATCGAGCATGGTCGATTTCATGTTGCGGATCTTTTCCCGCTGTTTGCGGTAGAGGATGTATGCCTTTGCAACGTCCGCATATCCCGCCTGGCTCAGAACTTCTTCCACGCTGTCCTGAATGTCTTCCACGGCGATTTTTCCGTCCTTGATCTTGGGTTCAAAATCTGCCGTTACTTTCAGCGCCAGAAGATCGATAATGCTCGGATGATATTGTTTTTTTACGGCGTCAAATGCCTTCGTGATCGCTACCGAAATCTTCTTCAAATCAAATTCTGCGATCGTTCCGTCGCGCTTGATGACCTGATACATAGTTTTCTCTCTCCTTACCCCTTTTGTTTAAAGCAATCGTAGTGCGGCAGCCCTTGCCGCGGCAATCTCTTTTTTTGCGGGTCGAGTTTTATTATAGCACTCCTTCCTGCATATGTCAATAGGTTAAGACAAGATATTGTATTTATTTTTTTATGATATATACAATATATAGTATTTTGTTGAAAAACGCAAGAAACAAATAAAATGCAAAAATTCTTGTCGGAATGTGGTTTTTGCGCTTTTTTTGTCCGATTGCGGCATTGTTTTTTTGCAACGACGGGCGGCGGAAAAACTGCGGCGGATGCGATACAGGGCGGCGGGATCGGGCGCTGTGCACCCCTGTGCATGTTTGTAATGAGAACGCAAGACTTCGAGTCAAAACGAAATTGTTTTCCTTGCCCGGCGTTTCAATATCATGTACCGCAATAAAGGCGTACCGACACTTGCCGCACAAAAGGTGCTCCGACATGTATCGAGATAAAGGCGTCCGGCATGCGCCGCAGGAAAGGTGTTTCGACATGCGCCGCAGGAAAGCCGCGGTATGCAAAAAACATTTGCAAACCGCGGCTTTTATAATCGATAAATTTTTTTGCAAAAGATTTGCGCGGGGTTTCTTACTCTTCGCCGCGGATGAGAACGTTCGGGATGAACGGTTTTAAAAGTTGTTTGAACGCCTGCAGCTGTGCGTCGGGGCAGGGAGAAAGGCCGCGGCAGAGCACGGCGTCGCTGTCGCGGAAGTTTTGCAAAAAGTAGCGTTTTGCGCCGCGCAGCCATTGCCCGATGCGGATAAAATCTTCGCCCTTGTGCAATTCTTTGACGACCGTGGTACGAAATTCGTAACGAACGCTGTCGGAAAGGAGAAAATCGGCGCTTTCGAAAATTGCGTCCATATTGACTTTCACGCCCGCGGTTTTGGCATAATTTTGCGGCGAATTCTTGATGTCCATGGCGACAAAATCGATGAGGTGATCGCGGCAGAGCTCTTTCAGACGCGCGGGGAATGCGCCGTTTGTGTCCAGTTTGACGGCATAGCCGAGCGATTTGATCTCGGCGATGAGCTCGGGAGTATCCGTTTGCAGGAGCGGTTCGCCGCCCGAAACGCACACGCCGTCCAAAATCCCTTTGCGTTTTTTCAGAAATGCCAGCAGTTCTTCGCGCGAGATCTCTCCTTCGCCGCTCTCGAGAATTTCGCCGTTCTGGCAAAAAGGACAGCGGAAATTGCATCCGCGCAGAAAAATCGTACACGCCACTTTTCCGGGAAAATCCAAAAGTGTGGTTTTTTGCAGCCCTGCGATGGTCATCATTGTTTCCTCCGTTCTGTGTTTACACCTTTCGTCTTGCCGTGTGCCGAAACGCTTGCTTTTATAGTATACACCCGGGCACGGCAAAAGTAAATCTTTTTGAGGTAAAGGGCGGAGGAGCAATTCACGATTTTTTCATAAAAAATTCACTGTTCTATAGTATCGTCTGACATAAAAAGTGTTATAATATTGCTATCAAAAAAAAGGGAGATGGAAGTATGAAACGGTTTACGAAAACTGTTTTGACGGTACTGGCGGCCGTGGTGCTGGTTTTTGCACTGGTGCTTGCGGGCTGTTCGGGAGAGTCCGTGTCGGTGAGAGATATTCTCAAAACCTCTTCCAATGCCGACGGGGATGTCTATACGATCTACTACTCGGACGGGACATCGTCGACGATCACGGTCAGTAACGGAAGCGATGTAACGGCGCAGCAGCTGTATGAATATTATAAAGAGGTCTATAACGACGATCTGACGTACGACGAATTTCTGAAAAAGTATCTTGCAGAGCCTACGGACAATGCGTCGGTGATCGGGTCGTGTCTGCAATCGGCGGTGAAGATCTACACGGAGTTTGTGGAAACGAAAACTTCTTCGGCGGGCGGCATATTCGGCGGCGTTACGACGACTACGCAGACGGCAGTCTATACGGGTTCGGGCGTTGTCTATCAGATGCACGACGATTATACGTATATTATCACAAATTATCACGTCGTGTATGATGCGAGCGCGGCGGCGGCGAACGGCGGATATATGGCGCGCAAGATCGTGTGCTATCTGTACGGAAGCGAAGGTGCACCTGCTTTGGCGGGGACCGGTTCGGACGGGTATGCTTCGTACAATTACGGCAGTTACGCGATCGAATGCGAATATGTAGGCGGATCGATCTCCGACGATATTGCGATCGTGCGTGCAAAGACGGACGACATCGTGGCGAAAAATCCGAACGTAACGACGGCAACGTTTGCGAATGAATACCATGTGGGCGAGACGGCGATCGCGATCGGCAATCCCGAAGGGGAGGGAATCAGCGTAACCGAAGGCATTGTCAGTGTGGATAACGAATATATCAATCTGCAGATCGACAAAACGGTGCGTTCGTATCGGTCGCTGCGTATCGATACGGCGATCTACGGCGGCAGTTCGGGCGGCGGATTGTTCAACCTGAAAGGCGAGCTGATCGGTATCACGAATGCGGGAAACACGACCGATCAGAACATCAACTATGCGATCCCTCTGGAAATTGCGAAAGGCACGGCGGACAACATTCTGTATTATTATTTCGGTTACGGTGATAACGCGGGGTACGGGATCAAGCTGGGCGTGCAGGTGGTTTCGCAGAATTCGAAATACGTTTACGATAAAGCCAGCGGCTATGGTACGATACGGGAAGAGATCGTCGTCGATTCGGTCAATTCCGGATCCATTGCCAAGAGCATGGGGCTGGAATTGAACGATATCCTTCAGACTTTCAAGATCCGCTCCAAGAGCGGCGAAACGCGCGAGGTTACTTTGGACCGCAATTTCGATATTTCGGACGTCATTCTGACTATCCGTGCGGGCGATACCATTTCGTTCGGGATCGAGCGCGGCGGCGAAACCGCGGTTTCCTCGGAATACACCGTCAAGGAATCCGATCTTGTGGAACTGGGAAGCCTGTATGCTTCCAATAAGGGCTGAGTCGGTCAAAAAGGAAAACAAATTTGTTTTCAAGCGAAACGCAGTTGAACTTGTTCGGTTTTTTCGAAAAGTCTCTGAATATGTTTGATTTTTTGCGGCATTCTTTCACACTCCTTCGATAAAGAAAAAAAGGGCGGGTGCAGAATTTTCTGCACCCGCCCTTTTTAGCCGTTTGCTTTTGCGCCGTCTTTGCAAAATTCTTGCAAAGACGGCGCAAACAAGGCCAAAACAAGGCCAAAACAAGGCCAAAACAAGGCCAAAACAAGGCTAAAACAAGGCTAAAACAGCGCCAAAACAGCGCAAGCGGATGAAGAACGGACTTTATCGGAAGTTTTTGCGCGGGCGTTTTGTGGCTTTTTTCTTTTAAGAGGCAGGCTTTCTGGCGGAAAGGTCGAAATTTTGCAACAGGCGGCAAGAAAAAGGGCGGGATCGGGCTTGGCAGGACAATATTGAGGAAGCTGTTTTCGGCAGTGCATAAAATTTTTCTGATTTCTGTTGTAAAATGAGCGGGAATACGGTATAATGGAAAAAAATACGGCAAGGAAAAAGCTGCATGGTTCTGGATACGATATTTACGGTATTAAAATATATTTTGACGGCGATAACGATACTGACGCTGTACAAATTTGTGTACATGGTGATCGGGTTGTTCTGGAAAGCGCGGAAGTTTGCGGAAACGGATAAGCGGCACAAATTTGCGGTGGTGATTTCGGCGCGCAACGAAGAAAAGGTGATCGGGAATCTTTTGGACAGCATCCATGCGCAGAATTATCCGAAAGAGCTGATAACGGTCTTTGTGATTGCGGACAATTGCGACGACGGTACGGCAGAGATCTGTCGAAAGAAGGGTGCGATCGTATTTGAGCGGCACGATCCGAAGCATGCGCGCAAGGGATGGGCGCTGCAATACGGATTTGAGAAAATCCTGTGCGAATACGGGGCGGACTTTGCGGACGGTTTTTTCATTTTTGACGCGGACAATCTGCTGCATCCCGATTATATGCTGGAAATGAACAAAGCATTTTCGACGGAAGAATTCGACGTGATTTGCGGGTACCGTAACACGAAAAATTTTGCAACGAATCTGATATCATCGGGGTACGGGATCCATTTTTACAGGAGTTCGTTTTCCTATCACAGGCCGCGGCAGGTTGTGCATTCGTCCACGCACATAGCGGGGACGGGGTATCTGGTAAAGAGCAAGTGGCTGGCGGAAGGCTGGCGCTGGACGTGTCTTACGGAGGACACGCAATTTACATACGAGGTGGTATCGCGGGGCGGCAAAATCGGGTATTGCGAAGACGCGGAATTTTACGATGAACAGCCCACGCGTTTCAAAACGGTATTGAAACAGCGTATCCGCTGGGCGAAAGGCCGCCTGTATGCGTTTTTCGCGTACGGATACAAGCTGGTGGCAGGGATATTCCGCAAAAAGACGAACAAGTGGGCGTGTTACGACATGATATTTTACGGGTTTCCGTACGGGTTGTGTTCGGGGCTTCTTGCGATCGCGACGTTTTTGGCGTCGTTTATCGGCGTTGCGGCGGCGAGCGGCTGGCAGGGAGTCGTGGAGGAATACGTAACGCTGTCAATGCTGAAATCGCTCGGCACGGCGCTGGGGCTGTACTGGCTGCAGGGTGTTCTGACCGCCTTTTTTGTGGTTTTGCGCGAGAGGAAAAAGATCCATTGTCCGAAGCCGAAACTCGTGTTTTATGTTTTGTTCTTCCCGTGGTTCGACCTGGTGGACGTGCCGCTTTCGATCGCGTCTCTGTTCATGCACGTAACCTGGAGGAAGATCGAGCATGACGACACGACGAAAGTGCAGGACATCGTGGGAGAGATCCCGACGTCAAAGATCGGTTCGGAAGAGAATTTTCCGTCGGAGGGTCTGCCGTCGGAAATTTGCGTAACCGACGTGGGTACGGAGCAAGAGGATGTGCAGGGAGCGGAAAGCGAGGAAGGCAAAGAGTTGAAGTAAAACAGAGAAAAAAGGCCGCCTTTTTTGGAAAAGAGCGGCTTTTTGCGTGGATTTACAGGGGAAAAACGGCAGTCGGAACGTTTTGAAAACGGTGCGGGTTATGGTATAATAACGGAGAGAAAGTCTCCGAGAGGGCCGCAGAAGAGAAAGACGGGGAGAGCGGAGCAAACAAAACAAGCGAAGGTAAATGTATGCAATTACAGAAATTGGAAAGGAAAGATATAGCGAGGTTGTTGCCTTATTTTCGAAATCAGGGAACGCACATATCCAACTACTCGGCGGGGAGTTTGTTCATGTGGAACAAATATTTGTCGACGCTGTATGCCGAAGAGGAAGGGTGTCTGGTATTGTGCGACAGGTATGTAGGCAACCGATATTTTTACTGGCCGCTGTCGAAAGACGGGGATGCGGCGGCGGAAGAGCGGGTAGCGGAGAAGATCGAGAAATTCTGTCGCGAAAATTATATCCGTCTGCATTTTACGGCGGTGCCGCGGGAGCGGCTTTGCGGGTTGGTGTTGCGGTACGGGTCGGAAGTGCACGTATCGGACATCCGCAAGTGGCGCGATTATCTGTATAACGCGCAGGATTTTATCCAATATCCGGGCGGGAAATACAGCGGTCAGCGCAATCATGTGAACAAGTTCAAAAAGAATAATCCGGATTATACGTTTGCGCGGTACACGGCGGCGGACAGGGAAGAGACGGAAGCGTTTTTGCAGGAGATCGCAAAAATTCAGACGGAGAAGGACGAGACGTTGGCGGCGGAAGAGATGCGCGGCGTATTTGAAATTCTTCCGAAAATGGAAGAGCTCGGACTGTTCGGCGGGATTTTGCGTGCGGGCGGAGAGATCGTAGCGTTTTCGGTGGGAGAGTACTGCGGAGACATGCTTGTCGTGCATATCGAAAAGGCGAAGCGCGGCGTTGCGGGCGCATATCCGACGGTGGCGCAGTTGTTTGCGAAAGAATATTGCACCGAGAGCACGAAATACATCAATCGGGAAGACGATTCGGGGGATGCGGGGCTGCGCAAGTCAAAATTGCAGTATTTGCCCGTGCAGGTCGTGGACAAATACAATCTGGCGGTGCGGCGCACGTTTGACGCAGTGTCGGACTATCCACTGATCAAGACCCTGCGGCTGGAGCTGAAGGGGATCGAGGATAAAGACGCGGCGGATTTTGCGCGTCTGGCGCGGGACGAAGAGCTGAACCGTTACTGGGGCTACGATTGGCATGAGAACGCGACGGAAGAAGATCCTGCGGACGACTGGTTTTTGCAGGACGTACGCAAAGATTTCAAGCAAAAAAACGAAATGCCGCTGGGAATTTATTTTGAAGGGAAGCTGGTTGGCGAAGTCGTACTGCACAATTTCGGATACCAGTCGGAAGCGGAGATCGGGATGCGCATCCTGCCCGAATACCAGGGCAGGGGCTTTGCGCGCGAATCGTTGATCGCGATGATGGAATACGGGTTCATGAAGCTGAGCCTGGAAAAAATTGAAGCGAAATGCTATAAACAGAATACCGTATCTTCCTATACGCTGAAGGCGGCAGGGATGCGCCCGTGCGGGGAAGACGATACCTATTATTATTTTTATAAGACGCCTTCCATGTAAATATTTTGTAAAAAATATAGCAAAACGGATTGATTTGGGTTGCAATTCGATAGGAAAAGTGATAAAATAAGCACGAAAAAACCGTAAGACAGCCGGCTGTCTTTTTTGCTTGCGCAAAAAAGAACAGGATTAGCGGCGGGAAGGCGGTAAAACAAAAAGGAGAGTGGAAATATGGCAAAGAAGCTGAAAAGAGCATTTACGATCGTAGAACTTGTGATCGTGATTGCCGTGATCGCGATTCTGGCGGCGGTTCTGATTCCGACGTTCACGACGCTGATCGACAGAGCGAATCAGTCCGCGGACACGTCGAACGTGAAGAACATGAACACGATTTTGTCTATGGACGAAACGACGAACGGAAAACCGAAAACGATGTACGATGCGGTGAATGTGATTCGCGAAGGCGGATATGATTTGGAGAAGCTGACGCCGACAGGGCAGGGGTATGACATTGTATGGGACCAGGATGCGAACAGACTGCTGATGGTGAACGGTGAGAAAGTTATATTCGGAGAGACGGAAAAGAACGCAAAAGACACGCATCTTTGGGTAGTGGTTGACAGCGTAGAAAAGATCGCGGCGACGCAGTACAGCGTATATCTGACGGACGCGGTTTCGGGCGCTGTGAAAACGGCGCAGGGCGTAGACGTCGGTGCGAACAAAGACATCACGACGGTTACATACGAAACGAACAATGCGCAGGATGTAACGATCCGCACGAACGGCGGGGCGTTGGTAGTGAATGCGGCGGATGCGACGGTAGCGCACTACGGCGCGGCGGCGAGTGTAGACATTCAGAAAGTAGCCAACGAGTCTTATCATGAATACGGCACGGTAGCGGGCAACATCACGTTGAAGCAGGGACGCTTTGTAGCGGAAGACAATTCATCCGCGGCGGCGGTCATCGTAACGGCGACGGATGTAGCGGCAGTGAAGATCGTCATCAACGACACAACGACGACGTGGAGCATTGCGGCAGAAGATAAAAAAGTTTCGGAAAGTCTTTCTTCGGTTGTAAGCGGCAACACGGCGAATGCGGAAATTGCAGGAAGTCCTGTAGTATCCGGATTTGCAGGCGGACTCGGCACGGAAAGCAGCCCGTATTTGATTGCAACGGCGGAACAGTTTGAGAACATAAGCTCATTTAAAACTCAAATGAGTAACGGTGAGAAGTTTTATTTCAAGCAAATTGCTGATATAGCTTCATCTGATTTACCTACTATTATGTATTTTTCAGGTGTTTATGATGGGGATAATCATGAGTTGAGTGCTATTCCTGGATCTCCTGTATTTGCTTATGGAAAAGGGGATGTAGTTATTAAAAACATTCAATTAAAACAAACAAGCAGCATGGGCTTTTTGATGTATGCAACATCTAATAAGACTACAAGGCTTGAAAATATAGTGGTTTCTGCTTCAGATAATACTCAAAGGTATGAACTTGCAAGTTATGCATTTTCAAGTTTCTGTGTGCAAACTAATGGTTATACAGAATTTGTAAACTGCGTAAATGAATTGTCCTATTTTGTTCCTGCATCTGGTACAAACAATTATGCAGGTATTTTTGTAGGGAACTACCCCAATAATGGAAGTACTTATGCATTGGTTTTTGAAAATTGTGTTAACAAGGGCATAGTTTCTGGTGGCAAATTAGGCTTTTTTGTAGGACAAAATCTTGGTAGCATTACTTTTAAAATTGTCGAAAACAAAGAAGATATTAATTCGACCGATAAAAGTGTAGTGCAAGTGTATATTTCTAATTGTAGAAATGAAGGGACAATAGTAGGAACAGAAATATGCAAGCCTTTTTCTGTAAGTAATAAAACCTTATTGAACCAAGTTGCAGAAATAAATGATTATTTGATGAATACGCCGCAAGCATTTTTACCAGGAACAATGGTTGAGGGCGGAATTAATGGAACATTGAGTTTGAATGGTACTAATGTTCAGGTTTCTATACCCGAAACGGATATTAGTTCGGTAGCATATGTAGAAGTTGCCTATACTGTTTCAACCTCCTATCAAAATGCAGACGGTATAGGAATTGGAAGTTACTATTTTAAGGTTACAGAAAAAATTTCCGTTGATGAACTGGGGACACATCAATTTGCTTATGTTTCTAAGATTGTTTCTAGTGCGACGTATGGGGAAGCAGCTTATGAAGCAATAGCAGGTGAGGAAAAAGAGAGTGCCTATGGACAGAAGTATAAAATTATTGATGGCGATGATGGCTATAAAATGGTAGTTGTGAACTACAAATCGTTACTTGAAAATTATGATTCGTCAGCTGCTTTTTGTCAGATTGGTTTGGATCCGAGCTATTCACTTGCTTTGTATAACAGTGATAATACGGTAGTTGGAACAACGCCTTATGCTGCAAAAGAATTGGAAAAATAATGGTTATCCTAAAAACTTCAAAAGCCGCAACGCGTGAGCGTTGCGGCTTTTGTTATGTAAATTTCTCAAGTGTTTTCTGTCCGGATCAACCCTGTTGCTCTGCGGCGCGCATCTTGATGATTTTTTCTGCTTCGGGGGCAGGTACTTCTTCGTATCTTGCGAGTTCTGCCATAAATTTCCCGCGGCCTTGCGTCATACTGCGCAGGTCTGTCGCGTATTTCTGTATCTCTGCCTGCGGCGCTTCGGCATTTACCACCTGCAGTCCTTCCATCATGTCGATGCCGAGAATCCTGCCGCGGCGTTTGTTCATATCGCCCATGATATCCCCGAGGAAATTTTCGGGAATGGCGATTTTCAGTCGCATAATGGGTTCGAGCAGACAAGGAGAAGCGTTTTTCAATCCTTCTTTAAATGCAAGTGCGGCGGCTAGTTTGAATGCCATTTCCGAGGAGTCGACGTCATGGTAGCTTCCGTCGTAGAGGACGGCGCGCAGGCCTGTAACGGGGTACCCCGCAAGAACGCCGTGCGGCAGGCATTCGATGAGTCCTTTTTCCACGGCGGGAATATACTGTTTCGGTACAGATCCGCCCACCACTTCTTCCGCAAATTCGAAGTCGCCGTCGAAGGGTTCAAAGCGTACTTTGCAGTGTCCGTACTGGCCGTGTCCGCCCGATTGTTTTTTATGTTTTCCTTCCGCTTCCACTTTTTTGCGGATCGTTTCGCGGTAAGCGATCTTCGGCGTTTTCAAAACGGCGGATACGTTGAATTTTGCTTTCAGTTTTTTATTGATGACGTCAAGATGGGTTTCGCCCTGTCCGCCGATCAGCATTTCGCCGGTCTCTTTGTTTTTGGTAACGGTAAAGGTATAATCTTCTTCGGCGAGTTTATTGAGTCCCTGGAAAATTTTATCTTCTTCGCCTTTCTTTTCGGCGTAGATCGCCATCCAGAGTACGGGGCGGGGGAAGTGAATAGGGTCAAATTTAATTTTTGCGGATTCGTCGCAAAGCGTATCGCCGGTATTGGTGGCGTTGAGTTTATTGACGGCGCCGATATCGCCTGCGTCCAGTTCGCTGACCGGTTCCTGTTTTTTGCCTTTTAAGAGGTAGATCTGGTTGATACGTTCGGTTTTTCCTGTGGTGGCGTTGTAGACGGTCGAGCCGGATTTGAGGGATCCGCGGAAAACTTTCATGACGTTCAGTTTTCCGACAAAAGGGTCGACCACCGTTTTGAACACCTGCGCGGCGAACGGCGCGTTCGGTTCGCAAGTGATTCCGATCAGTTCGTCTTTATCGACGGCGGAAGCAAGCACTTCTTTGCGTTCTTCCGCGCTGGGCATATATTTGACGATCTCGCCCATCAGATTTATGATACCGCGGTTCTGCAGGGCGGAACCGGCCATGACGGGGATCGTATTGACGTTATAGATACCTTTGCGGATCCCGTGAATGATCTCTTCTTTCGTGAGTTCGCCTTCGCCGAAGTATTTATCGAGCAGAGCTTCGTCGTTTTCGGCGGCGGTTTCGGTCAGGCTTGCCTGCATGTCGGCAAGTGTCTGTTTCATGGAATCGGGGATGGGTATTTCTTTGAGACCTTCCTCGGAAAAGCGGAAAGCTTTTTCGGTGAGGGCATTGATATAACCGATCATTTTATTCCCGTCCATCAGCGGGATCTGGATCGGTGCGATTTTTCCTGCGTATTTGGCGGTCAAAGCGGCAACCGTGCCTTTATAATCGGCGTTTTCCTTATCCATGCCGTTGATAAAAAGCACCATCGGTATTTTGTTTTTCAGACATTTTTCAATCGCTTTTTCAGCGCCGACGCTGACAGATCCGGTTGCGGAAGTAACGATCAATGCTCCGCCTGCGGCGCGCAGCGCCTCGTTTTCCTCTCCTTCGAAATCATAGAATCCGGGGACATCCAGAAGATTGATCTTGACGCCTTCCCACATTGTGTAGGCGAGGGAGAGGGAAATAGACATTTTTCTTGCAATTTCCTGCTCGTCGTAATCGGTAACCGTATTTCCGTCCGTAACTTTGCCGAGACGGTCTGTCGATTTTCCGTTGAAAAGGATCGCTTCGCAGACGGAGGTCTTACCTTCTCCGCTGTGCCCGATCACCGCAATGTTGCGAATGTCAGCGCTTTTGATGCTCATAATTGTACTCCCTTATCTTCGGACGCGCAAAAGATTTGATTTAAAACTGATCCGCTGTCTGCGTATTTTTAATGATACGTGCTGCGGCAATGCGTCCGCTTCTTTTTTATTATAATATAGATTTTGTCCGATTTCAATAGGTATTTGAAATTTTTTTGCAAAAAATGCAAAATTGTTGCGCAAAGAACGCAATCGCAAAGTGAAATAAAAATGAAATTAATGAAATATATACAAAAAACTTGCAAATTCATAATAAAGGTGATAGAATAAGCACGAAAAAAAATACAGCCGGCTGTATTTTTTGCTTTCGCAAAAAATAATCTCATTAAAAGGGGACTGGGCTGAAGAAAAGAAAGGAGAAGGAAGAATGGCAAAGAAGCTGAGAAGGGCATTCACGATCGTAGAACTTGTGATCGTGATTGCGGTGATCGCGATTTTGGCGGCGGTACTGATCCCGACGTTCACGTCGCTGATCCAGAAGGCGAACGTATCGAACGATACGCAAATCGTGCGTGAAATGAATACGGCACTATCTATGGGTGAAGCGGACGGACGTCCCGAAGATATGGGGGATGTTTTGAATGTTCTCTCCGAATATGGCGGATTTGATATGGCAAAACTCAACCCTTCGACGGACGGATATCTGTATGTATGGGAAAAGACTTCCAATCAGATTTTATTAATGGACGATAAGGGGGCAGTTGCTTTTAGCGTCAAAGATTACGATCAGAGCAACTGGGAGTTGTATGTCCCTGTTGCAAATTCTGAAACCGCAGAAAAGGTATGTGCATATGCAACGGCTGTCGGCGTATATGTTGCGGAAAATTTGACCTATAATTTCGAATTAAAAAATGTTGTACCTTTCCAAGTGGCGGATGGGAAGACGTTGACGGGAAATGTAACAATGGTCGGTACAAATGCGATTACAACTTCTGTAAGCGGAAATATTGTCGGAACTTTGACGATCAATAACGCAAACGCAGAAGTATCTCATGAGGGTACCGTAAATGCTGTAGTGTTGACGGCCGTTAAAGCTTCAAGCTACCACGAATACGGTACGGTCAAAGAAAGCTTTGAGGTGTCCAGCGGCAGAGTGGTTATTGAAGAAAGTGCAAATATACCACAGATTGCCGTTCCGTCTGATGCGGAAAATGTAAAGATTATGTCGAATTCTTTGCAAAATATTCTTGTTACGACAGAATCTTCGGACGTAACCTTGGAGAATGGCTCTGGTAAACTGTTCTTGAGTGGCTCGGCGGCGGATGCTGTTGCGGATAAAAATCAAAGCAGCGAAAGCATGGTAACAAAAACAGTCGTAAATAATGCTGCTGAACTGAAAGCAGCATTTGCTAAAGAAAACGCTTATATTCAGTTGGGGGCTGATATATTGTTGGCAACCACTGATTTCGATGAAACTGTTGGGGCAAGCGGAAGTTATCTTTATAATAGTATAAATACGTCTTCCATTTATTTGGATTTGAATGGGCACTTTATCAAAGATCCGAACTATGATACGTTCGGTTATACAGATGAAAATAATAAAGGGCAGCAATTAATCGGAACGGTAGGTTCCATAACAATTGATGATACTTCCAGTGATTTAAGCGGAGCAATTTATGCAACGCGTAATTTGATCAGGGCGGAAGGCAATTCTGAAACACAGACCTTTGCGCAGATCAAACAAGGGACATTTGTAACAAAATCCTATACTGGCGGTACATGTCTGTTTTTATCTACAACTACGGTAATTATTGATAACTGCAATGTTTATTCAACAAATTTTGGTGTTTATATCGGCAGCAATGGAAATACCGAAAAAGTTATCATAAATGGTGGTAAGGTGGTCGGAACAGCTAATAATGGAACAAAAGTTAAGAATCAATTTGCGTATGCTTTTGTAATAGGTTATTGCCCGGATGGAATAATCAATAATTTGACTGTTTATGGTATTCAGGGAGCACTTTCTTTAAATGGTGGATCTGTTACTGTCAATGATGGGTATTACGAAGCATCGGGTGTTGCATATGATTTATATAAAGAAGCAACAGGCTTTGATGCGAAGGCAGAATATTTCGGGGATGGAGCAATACAAGACGGAAACGTATTTTATGGCGGATATTTTGCCGGTGAAAATGAAGAAACAAACATTATTGTTAATGGCGGAACGTTTGTTTCTTCGGGAAGGAATGCTATTCTTGTAGGAAACTCTGCTGATGGAGGCAAAGGTGAAACAGCGCGAGTGGTAATTTATGGAGGAACTTATACAGGCAAAGGGTCTGCAGTACAGTTTACGAGCAATACTTCATATGGCTTAGGTATAGTTGCGATTTATGGTGGTACATATTCTCATAATGTAGAAGATAAAATGAGCGATCTTGAACACTATGAATGTGTACAAGAAGGGGATGTGTTTGTAGTAAAAGCAAAATAAAAAGGAAGGTCTTTCGCTTATGCGAAAGACCTCTTTTTTATAGTTCTTACATTTTCATAATATCCTGAATAATGGTACCGGCGAGGAGCAGGCCTGCCATAGAGGGGACATAAGATATGCTTCCGATAAAACGTTCACCGTTTGCGGCCGCCGATTTATCGGGGGAAAGCGGTTTTTCTTCGGAATACACGGCTTTTACGCCCGTAACGCTCCGCGCTTTCAATTCTCTGCGCATGATCCGCGCCAGCGGACATTCGCGTGTTTTTTCAATTTCTGCCACGCGGAACGCGTTTCCGTCCAGCTTGTTTCCTGCGCCCATACTGGAGATCACGGGGATTCCTGCACGGCGTGCCAGTTCGATCAGCCGCGCCTTTGCCTTGACGCTGTCGATACAGTCGGCTACATACGTAAATTCGGAAAAATCAAAATCGTTCTCGGTGTTTTCGTCGAAAAAGCATTCTTTTGCATAAAAATTTCCGTTCGGACAGATGTCCAGGGCGCGCTGTTTCATGATCGCCGCCTTGTTTTTCCCGATCGTGGAATGCAGGGCGATAAGCTGTCTGTTCAGATTGCTTTCTGCGACGTTGTCGCCGTCGACAAACGTCAGTTGCCCGATCCCTGCCCGAACGAGCGCTTCCGCCGCGTAAGACCCCACGCCGCCGATCCCGAACACCGCCACATGTGCGCGTTGCAGTTTTTTAAAATTTTCTTCGCCGATCAGTGCGATTTCCCGTATAAAAGTCTGCATATTTACCTTCCTGCCTGCACTGGTTTGCGCAGTTTTATGTTTCGTCTGTCCAGTTCGATCAGGCCGTCGTCGCTCATTTTTTTCAGTTCCCGTACCATGGCGCTGCGATCCACGCAGATGTAATCCGCAAGGCTTGTCTGCGAAAACGGAAGGGTAAAATAGGAACTCTTATTCTTTGCCGCCAGCATGGAAAAATAGGCGGACAGCTTTTCTCGGATCGTGCGGCGGCTTAAAATCTCCAGATGTTCGGAAAGCGCCTGCGTTTTTTCGCTCATCAGCCGCACCAGGTTCGATACCACCACCGAATGATGTGTGCAAGCATTGGGACAGCGCTTGATAATATGCTCGTAATCGATGTATAGGATCTCACAATCTTCGTCCGCCAATAGATAAAAGTTTGCGTCCGCCCACGAAAATCCCAGAACGTCCCCGAATACGCCGCCTTTTTTCAATTGCTCAAAAATTGTCCGAATACCGTTTACGTCTGTCTTGATCAGACTCAGCTTCCCGCTTTGCACAACGCCGACCCTTCCGCTCGGCATCGGGATCTCTTCTCCTTTTCCGTATGCGCGAACCGTCGTCTTAAAGCAGGTCATCATGGCGCTGTATTCCTGCTCCGTTACGCCGTCAAATAACGAGGTCATCACTTCTTCCATTTGTTTTTTGTCTCCTCTTGTTGCATTTGCAACAATTAACCCGTATAGGATACCGCATCTGAAGAAAAAAGTCAATAAAAATCTTCTTTTATATGCAAATTTTTTACGAAAGAATGCGACGTAAATTTTGGCACAAAAGCGGCGCATGTACCCGAACAAAACAGGCGCATCATTCCGCGTCGGATGACAAGTGTTTGCTGAAAAAATCATCTGCCGCAAAAATTCGGTGTGGTCGTTAGTCGCCGAAAAACACGCGTTTTTGACGGACGGTGCCGAAACGCTCGAAGTGGTCGCCAAGGTGCGCCGAGGGAATGAGTTAAAGGGGCTGAAAGTTTGGAATGAGGCTTTTGCAAAGAGATCGCGTTTGCGGGTTTCGGACAAAAAGGCCGCCGCGCAGTCGGAATCTGCGCGGCAGCTTATGTTTTGAAAGCTTGCCGCTGTAAGCGGGAACGCTTTCCGATAAATTCAGTTTAAAAAATTATTTGTTTTTATTTTCGACGGCGGTATTCTGCAAGGGCGAGCCGACGGTATTATCGCAAAAAGCGGACACACCTTTTTTGCGCATAGAATGGATGAATGCATAGAGGGGTGCGCCGAGCACATAAACCCAGAGGGCTTCGGTAACGGCAAGCGAACCGAAATACGTCCAATAGGTTGCGGAGAGCGTGCCATAAGAAAGGTCTCCGCACAAAAACACGATAATGACCGGGATGACAAAAGCGTTGATCAATACGGGGAACAAACCGCCGATCGCAACGCGCAGAACGTGGTTGCGGAAAAGTTTACCCATTCCCCAGGTTCCGACGGCGGCCGCCAGCGTCGCCAGGGAGCCGACAAATACGTCGTAGACCCAGAAAGGAGAAGCAATATTGCTCAGCATGCAGCCTATGTACAATGCTGGGATCGCTTCCGGGAAAAAGAGAGGAAGGATCGTAAGCGCTTCGGCGGGGCGGATCTGCAAAAATCCGTTGTAAGCAAGCGCGCCGAACGCGTAGGTGAGGGCAACGTACAGGGCGGCAATGATACCTGCTCTGCACAACATCTTGGTCGTGAGTTTCTTCATTATTCAGTTTACCTCGGTTGTTTTTAGGTAGTGTTTTCCGAAAACCTACCACGCGAAAGGATAACAAAAACGCAAAAAAATGTCAAGTGATTTTAGAAATAATGCAAAATTTGTTTATTGTTTTGCTCAAAAGTAAAATTTTGTCAGTATTAAAAAAATAAGTTTTTTGATTGTGTTTCTAAATTGCTGTGTTATACTAACAGCCGCATATAAAATGACGATAGTAAATATCGTAAAAAACGAGAGCTCTCGTTTTGTTTCCCGCTGCGGAAAATAAAACGTTTGTAATAGAGAAAAACAGGAAGGAACTATGAGAAAGCAGAGAAAGGCGTTCACGATCGTAGAGCTTGTGATTGTGATCGCGGTGATCGCGATCCTGGCAGCGGTATTGATCCCGACGTTTTTGGGTTGATCCGCAGGGCGAAGGCGAGTTCGGACGAACCGACGGCGGCGTCGCTGAATACATATCTGGCGGCGTATCGGGTGGAGAATGAAATTACGAGCGAGCAAGAGATTTATGCGTTGATCGACGAGGAATACAAGGCAGGGTACAGCTCAAATCTCACGCCTGCGAGTGCGTCGTACGGGTATCATTACTGGTACGATTCGCAAACGGGACGGATTGTTGTCAGACAGGCGAAAGAAGTTTACAGTAAAATCCAAAGGAAGGTGTGGACGCCCGGAGTACAAAGCTTGCGCACGCCATCGTCTAACGAATAGTATTCGAAAAAATAACGGACTTCGGCAATTTGCCGAAGTCCGTATTGTTTTTTAATATCCGATGTTTTCCTATAGAAAACCGCAAATATGAAACGTCTGCCGAAACGGCCCGAATTTCAAAGCGTGCAGCAGCTTTAAAAAATATACGCCCGAAAGCGTGTGCGGGCAAAAAAGGCGGCGCCGCACTGCCGTAAAACAGGAGAACAAAGATCGTGCCGCCGCAGTGCCGCAATGCAGGGAAGTAAAAACTTTTCCGCGGTCGGGAAAAAGCGCCGCAAGCGGAGGTCGGTTTACGGAATGAGATGTTCGAGCAGGAGGTAATCGAAATCGACGCCTTCGACAAAATCGCGAGGGTAAAAACGAACGTGATTGAATTTGGCGAAGTTAAAGATGTGGGGTTTAAGCAGGACGGGGGTAGGAACGTCGAGCTCGCGGCAGATATCTGCAAGGTAATTGAAAAAGTGGGAATAGGTCAGCTTTTCTGCGTCGTTTTCGTAAACGAACTGTTTGGCGATCTTTCCGTTTTGGATGATTTTAGCCCAGATCCTGAACATAACAAGCTCCGAATGTTTTTTTAAAATTATAGTGAAATTTTCGGTAAAAGTAAAATATTATTGACTTATTTTCCGTAAAAATATATACTAATTGAAAGAGATTTGCTGCAGGCGGCGGCGCAGAAAACTGCGCCGCCGCGGCAAAAAGCCAAGTTTTCGACTAAAAATTGCGGCACGTATAGCGGAAAAACGGGCAAAACTCTTTTGCAGAAAGCGAAAAAGAGGTGTGGAAATGTTAAAGCTGGAATCGGACATACTCGGGATCCTGCAGGAAGATTGCCGTTACACGGCGGCAAAGATCGCAGTCATGCTGAACAAGACGGAAAAAGAAATCGCGGACACGATATCCTCGATGGAGTCGCGCGGGATCATCGTCAAGTACACGGCGATCGTAAACGACGAACGGCTGTCGGACGACATCGTGCAGGCGTTGATCGAGGTGAAGGTCTCGCCGCAGAAAACGAGCGGATTCGACGCGATTGCGGAAGAGGTCTACCGTTTTGAGGAAGTGAAGAGCTGTTATCTTATGAGCGGCGGGTACGATCTGGCGGTATTTATCGAGGGTAAGAATCTGCGCGAGGTGGCGCGGTTTGTATCCGAGCGGCTTTCCACATTGGACGAAGTGCAGTCAACGGCGACGCATTTTATTCTCAAAAAATACAAGATCGAAGGGACGATCACGGATACGGAGGACGATAACCGCATACGGATATCGGTACACGCATGAGAAATTTTGTCAACCAGCGTTCGCAGGGACTGAAACCGAGCGGCATCCGTAAATTTTTCGATATTGTGTCGGAAATGAAGGATGCGATCTCGCTTGGCGTCGGCGAACCCGATTTTATCACGCCGTGGAACATACGCAATGCGGCGATCAAATCCATACAGCGCGGGTATACGCAGTACACGGGCAACCGCGGACTGCCCGTTCTTCGCGAGCTGATCTCGCGGTACATGAACGAGCGGTTTCATGTGGAGTATCCTGCGGACAATATCATCGTAACGGTAGGCGCGAGCGAGGGGATCGATCTCGTGATGCGTGCGATCTGTGATCCGGGCGACGAGATTCTTGTGCCCGATCCGGGCTATGTGTCCTATTCTCCGTGCGTATTGCTCTCGGGCGGCGTGCCGGTGCATATTCCCTGCCGTCAGGATAATTCTTTTATTCTCACCCCCGAGCAGCTGGAGCGCGCGATCACGCCCCGCACGAAGGCGATCATACTTCCGTACCCGAACAATCCGACGGGCGGGATCATGACGAAAGAGCAATTAGAAGCGATCGCGCCGGTTCTGGAAAAGCATGATCTTCTGATCGTATCGGATGAGATCTATGCGGAACTGACATACGGCGGAAAGCACGTATCGATCGCCTCGATCCCGGGAATGAAGGAGCGGACGGTGCTGATCAACGGATTTTCGAAGGCGTTTGCGATGACTGGCTGGCGGATCGGGTTTGTTTGTGCGCCGCCCGAGATCGACAAAGCCCTGTTCAAGATCCATCAGTACGCGATCATGTGTGCGCCGAGCGCGTCGCAGTATGCGGCGGTGGAGGGACTGAAAGACGGTTTTACCGATCATTTTGCGGTCGTGGAATCCATGCGCGAGGAATATGACAAGCGGCGTCGGTTCATCACGAATTTTTTCAATGAGACGGGGCTTTCCTGTTTTGAACCGCGCGGTGCGTTTTACGTGTATCCGTCGACGGAAAATCTGGGGATCACGGGCGAAGAGTTTGCCAACGGGCTTTTGCGCGCGGAAAAGGTGGCGGTGGTGCCGGGCGATGCGTTCGGCGACGCAGGGCGCTTTCATGTGCGCTGTTCGTACGCGACGAGCATGGCGAATCTGGATACCGCGACCAACCGTATCGCGGAATATGTCCGCACTCTGCGCCGCGGCTGAAAATACAATTGTTTGCCGCGCAAGAATTTCGCGCGGCAAAATGCAACAAACTTGAAAATGTAACAAACTTGAAAATGTAACGAACTTGAAAATGCAACAAACTAAAAACAATTTCGGGCGATGAAGGCAAAAAGTATGGCGGATCGTAATTCTCCGAAAAAAGGAGTTTGCTTTGTGTGCAGCCTTGTCGCACCGAGATCGAAAAGCGCGCGGCGGCGGTGCGGCGGGAAAACCGATTTCAAATTTCGGACACAAAATTCCTGAAAAAGTTCGCAATTCGAGTCTTGGGCGCGGCCCTTGCGCCGCGAATATAACTTGACAATCGCGCGCGCATGATGTATAATAAATAACAGTGCAAGGTATGATTCCGCGAGAAATATGAAGCGGGATCATTCTTTTACGGGAAGGGAACGGCAGAAAGCCGTACATTTTTTTATAAAAGCAAGAGGTGTTGAAAATGGCAGAAGAATTTATCATGACGCAAAAGGGTTATGACGAAGCGGTGGCGCGGCTGAAATATCTTCAAACGGAAAAGAAAAAGGAGATCACGGAGCGGATCAAGATCGCGCGCGGATTCGGAGACCTGAGCGAAAATGCGGAATACGATGCGGCAAAGAACGAAGAGGCTCTCAACGAGAGTGAGATCCGCGAGCTGGAAAACAAGATCAAGAACGCGAAGATCATGGAAGAGAGCACGGACAATTCCAAGGTGCATTTCGGCAATACGGTAACGGTGTACGATTATGATCTGGAAGAGCTGGCGACGTACACGATCATGGGGAGTACGGAAGCGGATCCCGACAAGAACATCGTATCCATCGATTCGCCGTTCGGCGAAGCGCTGCGCGGTGCGCGGGTCGGGGACAAAGTTACGGTCCATGCTCCGAACGGCTTTGATTATCAGGTAGAGATCCGCGATATCAAGTAAAGCGGACGAAAAATCAGCGAAAAAAGGGACATAATATACGATATGGACGCAAAAATCACCAAGAGCCGGCTGGGACTGTTGCTGTCGTATGACTGGATCAAGATCATCGGGATCTGTCTTGCGGCGGTGCTTGTCTGGGCGTTGCTGTACACAATGCTTGCCACGCGGGCGACGAACGGACAGAAATTTGAAATTTATTCGTATGTGAACGTCAGAATGGATTCGTCGGCATTGGGGGATCTGGACGACTTGCATGCGAGCAAAGCGCTTTCAAACGACGTTTTGGATTATTCTACGTATTCGCTCAATATGGACGGGTATGAAGACATGATCCTGCAGGCGCATTTTTCGGCGGGGCAGGGCGATGTGATGTTTGTGCCCGATCTTGCGTCGTCCACGGCGTCCGACGGAACGGTAACGTATGCGGGTCTTACGGATTTTCTGGCCAGTTATCGTTCGAATGCGGTCTGGCTGGGCGAGAACGGGTACCGGGAAGGCGGCAAGGTCGTTTACGAGAAAAATTATTTCACCCAGTGCGAGGAGTATCTCGGGAAATTTTTCAAAGATGCGTCCGGAGCGGCGGATTTTGCGCAGGGAACGCTGGACAAAGCGGCGGCGGAATCGAACTTCCGTGCACGGATCAAGGGAGACAAGCGTTATAAAAACGAAGCGCAGAGGCTGGAGGCACTGGAGAAAGAGTATGTGCGGCTGGAAGCGCTGCGCGATTCCTTTTGCAAAGTTCTGGAATGGGTGAGCAACGACAGTGCGGACGATCCGATCGAGCTGCGCAAGACGACGGTTACGGGAACGGATGAAAACGGAACGGAAGTAACTTTGAACTGGACGTACGGGTTTGATCTGAGCAATCTGGAGGAACTCACGAAATTTGTGAGCAGGCCTGCGGAGGAAGGCGAGATCGACGGCGTGGCGGCAGGAACGTATATTTCGGACAAGATGTGCATGGTCGTTCTGAGCGCAGGGAGTGCGGACGAAGAAGATATGCGCTACGAGCCGTTTACGTTTTTGACATATCTTGTGGATAAATTTGACAAAAAAGACGCATAAAAAGGACAAGCCCGCCGCAAAAAATTGCGGCGGGCGAAACCGCTTTTTCGTGAAGGAGAAAAAATGAAGCTGCATATATACGGCGCACTGAAAAATTATAAGAGCCGCAGACCTTTGCGGCTGCATATGCCGGGGCATAAGGCGGAAAAGCGCCTGTTTCCGCTATTCAAGGATGCGCCGCTCGACATCACGGAGCTGTCCTTTTCGGACTGTCTGGAAAACCCGAACGGAGTGATCCGCGAAGCGGAAGAGGACATTGCCGAAATTCTGGGAGCAAAGCGGAGCCATTTGCTGACGGACGGATCGACGGCGGGCGTTTATGCAATGCTGTACGCGGCGAAAAAGCGAGGCGGGAAGATCGCGATCGCGCGCAATTCGCATAAGAGCGTCTACAACGCATGCAGGGTGCTGGGGATCGAACCGTATCTTCTCAAGAACAACGAGCGGGACGGGATCCTGTTGCCTCCGTCGGCTCCGGATGTGGAAGAGGCGTTCAAGAAAGAGCCGAACCTTTGCGGGGTGCTGATCACGTCCCCCGATTATTTCGGGAACACGGCGGACCTTGGCGGGATACGCAAGGTGTGCGGGCGGTACGGAAAGCTGCTGCTTGTTGACGGCGCACACGGAGCCTGTATGCGTTTTGACGGAGACGAGAAGGCGGACTATGCCGGAAATTTTGCTCAGGCGTGGGTGGACGGTGCGCATAAGACGCTGCCGACGCTGACGCAGGGCGCGATCCTGAACGTAAACGACGAAGAACTGGAGGAGAGCATTGCGGAAGGACTGGATCTGTTCCGTACGACGAGCCCTTCGTATCTGATCATGGCGTCCGTGGAATACGGGGTAAAATTCATGCAGGAGCAGGGCGCGGCGCTGATCGACGCGCTTCGCAGTCAGCTGGCGTTTATCAAAGCGCGGCTGAAAAAGCGCGGCGTACGTTTTTACGAAGACAGCCGCACGCTGGTTCTGGCGGTGGATTTCGGCGCCGCGGGGATCCGTGCGCAGGCTGCGGCGGAAGAGCTGGAGCGCCGCGGTATCTTTGCGGAACTGGAAGACGGAAGATATGTTTTGTTTTATTTCTCGCCGCTGACGCGCGTATCCGCACTCTCTCGGCTGGAACGTGCGATCTGGTCTGTCTGGCGCATGAAACAGTTGCGCGGCGGTACTCTTCCGCAGCAGAAATATGTCAGCGGAGTCAAAAAATTCAGCTATCTGACGGCGCATACGCTTTCATATGAATATATTCCCGTCGAGAATTCGGCAGGCAGGATCGCCGCGCGCAATGCGGGCATTACGCCTCCCTGTTACCCGATCGTCATTGCGGGTGAACAGATCACGCCGCAGGCGGTGCAGGCGCTTTCGGAAGCGGCGCATACCTTCGGACTCAAAGATAAAAAGATCGCCGTAACAAAGATCGGCGGCAGGGAATAGCAAAGGTCGGCAAGGCGACGGAAGAAACAGAAACCGAAAGCGCGGGCCTGTGTGCCAAAGAGCGCGGCCGCCGCAAAAATGCGAAAGGGCGCAAAACAGAGATTGAACGGAAAAACGGGCGTACGTATATGAAAAATAAAGGCAGATTTATTGCATTTGAAGGATGTGAAGGGGTCGGAAAGTCGACGCAGATGCGTTTGCTGTCGGAATACCTCACGAAACGGGGAATTGCGCACATTATCACGCGCGAACCGGGCGGCGGAGAGATTTCGGAAGCGATCCGCAAGATCATCCTTAACGGAAAATTCACGGCAATGACGGACGAGTGTGAAGCGCTGCTGTATGCGGCGGCGCGGGTGCAGCACCTGGCGGACACGGTGATCCCTGCTTTGGAGCGGGGTGAGATCGTGCTCTGCGACCGTTATATATTTTCCTCGCTGGCTTACCAGGGCGGCGGCAGGGGGCTGAGCCGCAAGTTTTTGTTGGAGATCAACAGCTATGCGGTAGAAAATTATATGCCGGACATCACATTGTTTTTGGATTTGCCGCCGGCGCGCGCGTTCGAGCGCAAGCACGGCGCGGACAAGAATGATCGCATCGAGCAGGCGGGGGCGGCGTTTCATTGCAAGGTGTATGAGACGTATAAGGAGCTTTTGAGCGAGTTTCCGGGCAAGCTTGTTGCGGTGGACAGTTCGGGCGAGAAGCAGGAAACGCAGGCGAAGATCCGCGCCCTGCTTACGGAAAAGGGATTCATCGATTGACGGTGCGGGCAAAAATCGGCGCACGTATACAAGTTTTGGCGTCGGGGGTGAAGCGATGCAGCTTTTTGAAAGCAGTAAAGCATATAAGATCGTAGAGGGCGACGCGGAGGCGGGACGGCTTTCTCACGCCTATCTTTTGGTCTGTCCGGACGCAAAGAATCTGCGCGGTTGGCTGAAAGAGCTTGCGGCGCTTTTGTTGGGAGCGGATGCGCGGGCAGCACGGCTGATCGCACAGGAGCACTACAGCGACTGCCGCATTTTTCCGGCAGAGGGAGAAAAGGCGGGGGTTGCGGAAGTGCGGGCGATGCTCGACGATGTCTATATCAAGCCGGTGGAAGGAACGAAGAAGGTTTTTGTGCTGGACAATGTGCAGGATATGCTGGCGTCGGCGCAGAACAAGCTTTTGAAAGTGTTGGAAGAACCGCCGGAAAACGTATATTTTCTGCTGGGGGCGACGAGTGAGTTCCCGGTACTGACGACGGTGAAGTCGCGTACGAAGCGGCTGGATCTGGCGGGGTTTACGGAAGAAGAAACAGAGAGGTATCTGCGGGAGAAGTATCCGCACCGAACGGACGCGAAAGAGATTGCGGCGGTATCGGGCGGTATTTTGAGCAAAGCGGACGAACTGGCACAGGCGCCGGACGCGTCGGGTCAGGAAGCGGCAAGGATCTTGTCGGTACTTTCGCCCGCGGCGATCCCGGCGGAAGCGCGCAAGGTTACGGACAGGCAGGAAGCAGCGCGGCTTTTGTCGGCAATGCGGCTGATCCTGCGGGACGCGCTGGTTCTTAAGACGGGCGGCGCGGCGCCGCTCACGGCGACGGACGCGCAGACGCTGCAAAGGATTGCGGGACGTTACAGCGCGGCGGGGCTTGTGCGGGCACAGGAAAAAATCACGCAGACAGAAAAATATTTGAAGTTCAACGCCAACGTTTCCATGAGTCTGGAAGAGTTGTTTGTCGGAATTTTGGAGGGACGATGAAAGTAATCGGGGTCAAATTCAAAGACGGCGGAAAGATTTATTATTTCGCGCCGAGAGAAAACGAAACATATGAAGAAGGCATGCAGGTGGTCGTGGAGACGAGCAAGAGTACGGAATTTGCGTACGTTGCGTTTCCGCCGAAGGAAGTGGAGGACTCGGAAGTGGTCCAGCCGCTCAAACCCATTCTGCGCATTGCGACCGATAAAGACCGCGAGCAGGTGAGACGCAATCTCGAGCGCAAGCCGCAGGCGATGAAGATCGCACAGGAGAAGATCGAAAAACATAAGCTGGACATGAAACTCATCGACTGTGAGTTCGCGTTCGACGGTAATAAGGTCATCTTTTATTTTGCGGCGGACGGGCGCGTGGATTTCCGTGAACTGGTCAAAGATCTGGCGTCGGCGTTCCATATCCGTATCGAATTGCGGCAGGTTGGCATTCGCGACGAAACGCGGCTTTTGGGTGGGATCGCGCCGTGCGGCAGAGAGTGCTGCTGTGCGGGAGCGATGTCCGATTTCCGTAAAGTGTCCATAAAGATGGCAAAAGTGCAGGGGCTTTCGCTGAATCCGGGCAAGATCAGCGGGCTTTGCGGAAGGCTGATGTGCTGTCTGAGCTATGAAAACGACTATTACAGCGAAGCGTATAAAAAGATGCCGAAGGTCGGGTCGGAAGTTTCTACGCCGGACGGACGGGGTACGGTCGTATCGGAGAATATGCTGAAGATGACGGTACGGGTAAAGATCGAAAAGGACGGAAGCCTTGTTTACAAAGATTTCCCGCTGGAGAATATCCGCTTCAAGAACCGCAAGGACGAAAAAGAGGAGAAGGAAGACAAAGCGGACGAGGAGCTGAAAAATCTTGTGGACTGATGATATTGCGGAAAAAGGCCGGGGAAAAAAATTGAAAAATTTTTGTGCGTAGACTTTACGAAACGCAGAAGTTATGATATAATAAAAAAAACGGAAACGTTAGAGATTTTTTGGAGGTAGGAAACAATGGCGCATAAAATTTCGGATGAATGCATCAGCTGCGGTGCTTGCGCGGAGACTTGTCCCGTAAACGCGATTTCGCAGGGAGATACGCATTACCAGATCGATCCGGACGTGTGCATCGATTGCGGCGCGTGTGAAGACGGATGCCCTGTCGGCGCGATCAAGCCGGAAGAGTAAGGAAAAAAATTACGGCGCGCAAGCGTTGGTTTGCGCGCCGGATTTTTATTTTCAGCGCAAAATTGCGCATTTTACAACAAAAACGGGGATATAGCTCAGTTGGTAGAGCGCTTGAATGGCATTCAAGAGGTGGACGGTTCGATTCCGTTTATCTCCACCAAACCCACAACATATAGTATGTTAAAAAATAAACTGCTATATGTTGTGGGTTATTTTTTTGCCTTTTTGGTATTTTTCTTGGAAAAAGACGGTAGAACGTGTCAGTTTTAGTGTCAGAAGCTGCGTTATTTGGTGTCAAATATCCCGCGGATCTGCGGCAAAAAGGCCTGTATATAATGTGCCTGCGTATCTGTATAGACGTTTTGTGTAGTGTCAAGATCTGCATGGCCGAGCAGGTATTGTTTTATTTTCGGCGGGATCCCCGCCTCTTCCAGACGGTCCGCATATGTGTGCCGCAACGTGTGAACGGTAACGGGGAAGCCGACTCTCTTTGAGATCCCGGAAATGAATTTTCGCACATAATTGTAAGTATATGGGAAGATCCTGTCCGTTTTGATAGAACAAAGTTCCATATACAGGCTATCTGCAAGAGGAACGGTGCGAACGGCTGCCTGAGTTTTAGGTCGTTGCGTCAGCACTTCTCCGTTTTCCAAAAAAACGATATTCTTGTTTACCTTTACAGTGCGCTCTTCGTCATCGATGTCATTCGGCGTCAACGCCAGCGCTTCGCCGATGCGCAGTCCGGTTGCCAGAAGAAATCGGAACAGAAGGGAAAGAGATTTGCCCTCAACAAATTGCAAGAAAATTTTTGTCTGATCAGGTGTAAGGCCCGTTTTTCTTTGCCGCGTCTGTTTTTTGATTTCGACGGCGGTGAACGGGTTTTCCCTGATCACTTTTGTCGCCACTGCTTTTTCAAACAACTGTGAGAGATATGTCTTGCAAAGATCTCTTGCGCGGGACTGCGGCAACGCATTAAAGAAGTTTTGCAGATCGTCCGAGGAAATCAGATTGAGTGGCTTTTTCCCCAGCGAGGCGATCGGTTTTTTCAGTGCGTATTCAAGGCATTGAAAAGAGGTAGGCTTCATGTTCGGGCGTTTGTAGGTTTCGGCCCATTTGATTGCATACTCTTCCAGCGTGGGCGCCGCTTTTTCTGTCCTTTTTTTCCTTTTCGGGGCAGGTGCGCTTTTAAGGTACTTTTGGATCTTGTCTCGTACTTCTTCGGGGGTTTTCCCGTAGAAGTATTTTTTTTCGCCGTCGCGCAGGGCGTAGCCTTGATAGCGACCATCCGCGCGCGGTTTTGAGTTGATGGATACTCCGGATAAATTTATTAACATAGTTTCGGTTTTCTCCTCTGTGGAAAAACCGCCGCTGAAATTTGACTCTTGTTCTCGACTTTTTTGTTTTCCGTACTCAACGCCCATCATAAAAATGGTACGTTTTGCCATAGCATCCAGATGTGCCAAAATGTTGTTGAAATATTCCTGCAATTCGTCCAAAGTAAAACCCTCCGTTTTTCAGAGAGTATAACATTGATCCAAAAGCAGCTTTTAGTAGGAGATCTTTACGTCAACGCCCTTATCGCGCAGATAGCCGACGATCATTCCGATAACAAAGATCTTTTGTGTCTCATCCATCATCCGATAGAGCTGAGTATAGGCGCGGAAAGATTTTTCTGAAAAGAGATCCCGGTATTCTCGTATAAAGTTCTCTTCCAGTGAGGAGGCGGGAGCAGCGGGAACGGCGTTTTCTTCTTTGCGGTAAGGATTCCCGTAGTAGTCTTCCCTGGAAAGAAGATAATCGACAGAGACATTAAAAAAATCGGCAATGCGAATGAGAGTAGCATAATCAGGTTGACGAGTATCTACCTCCCAATTTCCAACTGTTCCTGTAGCGACATTTAGTTGTTTTGCAAATTCAATTTGAGAGAGACCTCTGCTTTTTCTTAATTCTTTGATTTTATTTCCTAACATAGTAAAACACCTCAAAACAATTTTATCACAGTATGTGAAAAAATAAAGAGGAAAAAATTTTTTCAAGTACTTTCTCACAAAACGACGCAAAACTATTGACAATTCTTTCAAACTGTGATAATATACTCACAAATCGAAGGAGGGTACACAATGAACAAACAAGAGCAAGTGTCGAGCGGGAACGCGCGCACGGAAAAGTCGGTTTTTCACGATTCATACGGAAACAAGTATACCGCTAATGAATTGGTAATGATTGCGACGGGTAAAAGAAAGCCGTTGGGCCGTTTTATTGGAAAAACAGCAGGAGAGTGGGAGAAATGAGCGGAGTAAAACAGTTTCAATACGGGATCGGCGCGGAGTTTTTGTTTCGCTTTGAGACGCGCCCGGTACTGGAGAACGGAAAGCGGGAACGCCGCTATCGGTATGTAAAGTATAAGATCGAGAACTGCCGCCTGCATAACGGCCGAGTGGAGTATTACAACGTCAATATGACCGAAGAGGGTAAGCCCGCGCAGGTGGCGGAACTGTCCGCCTCGCGCCTGCATTATCTCATCAATTTCAATCTGGAAGAGATGATCTCGGCAGGGAAGCGAAGGATCTATCCTCTCACGGCGGAGGAAGTTGCGGAGTTTTACAAGGAGCGCAATGCCGTGCGGTATTATGAGAACAAACGTGCGCTGAACATGCTGAAGAGCAGCAAGCAGTATCAGACAGTCATACAGCAGATCAAGCGGACGGAGATCGAAGCGGCGCGGGCAGAGGCGGAATGCGAGTTCAATAAGGCAACGGATTTGAACAGGAAAATCGAGCTGTACAAGGAGGAGCTGAAAAAAATCCGCGAGGATCTGGGTATTTCTTCGGACGTATTGCTCATGAAATTTGAGTGCGAGAAGTGCCGAGACAGGGGCGTTTTGCCGGACGGTAAGATCTGCGAATGTGCCCGTAAGTATGAGAAAGAGATCCGCGCCTATGTCGCGCAGGAGGTGGGAGCATGAAAATACGGATCAGCGGTAAGCCGGAAGAAACGGCAGATTTTCTTTTGTGGTTGGGCGGGAAGGAAAAAGAGATCCGTCTTATTACGGTTTCCAACGCGTACGCGAACACGCGCAACCCTCTGGACGAGACGGTGCGGGTGTACATAGAGACAGAGTTCACGAAAGAAGGGGAAAAGTTATGCGGCAAGAGATGATGGGACTTGCGGAGATGGAGAAAGAGCCGAAAAGGGACGATCATATCAACACGAATAAGCTGGATTATCAGATCGTCGGTCCTTTTCAAAAAAGTGATCTGCCGGACGGGTCCGTTCTGTTTTTGGAATATAAGGAGACGGGGAAAAACGAGCTGGAATTGCAAAAGGGGTATTCGTGGGAGGGGGACGCGTACACGCTTCGGATGAAAACCAAAACAAAAACGCTTTCCCGCTTTATCAGTATTAAGCGAACAAGCACAAACAACTACTTTTTGCTGGCGTGTGAGGTCGGGCAAAAGACCATAGGCGGAAATTTCCGTTCCATGACGGAGATCAACGAGTATCTGCGCAAGAATTTTTCGGCGCGTATCGTGTGAGAAAAAGTACGGCCGCGGCGCGGATCGCGGCGAGGGCCTCAGATAAAACTCACACAAAAACTATGTGAGAAACGTGCAGATCTGAAATCGAGCTGCGGGCAAAATCTCACATATGTGCAGCCTCGAGGGAAAATGATCAGACAGTACAACAGAGCAAGCCGTGTGAGAAAATTTCTTACACGGCTTGCATGCTATTGAAGTCCCTGCAAAAACAGCCAAAAAGAGGTGGTAAATATGAGAGTGAATGTGATTTACAAAGGGCTCCGCGCCCACAGTCGCGGCGGACTGACGGCAGAGACGGCGCACCGCATCGCGGCGCGGTACTATAAATATTTCGGCGCGCTGTTAGGTTCGGCGCTGGTCGTCGAAGTGGTGCCGGAACAAGGCAAAGAAAAAGAAATTCGCCCACCCTGACCGCCGAAAACGTGTACCCTTCGGCGGTATATAAGAGGTCCCCGTGGGTATCTCCTGCCCACGGGGAAATACAAAAGGGAGAGAAAATAAAAAGATAGGAGTAAAAAATGTCAAGATATAAAAGCACGGGAAAGAGTGCAGCGATCGTATTTCTGACGATCCTGCTTGCAGTATCGGTATTTCTCGGCGTTGTAACGCAGGGATTCAGAAATTGGGATGTAAAGACGTGGTTCGGAAAGGAAGAACAGCCCGAACAGGGGACAGTCGTAGATGAGAACGGCGACGAGATGGACAGCGAAACAATATATAAAATGCCGTCGGCAATGGTATTCAGTCCGGCAGCGCGGGGAGCGACTCCTGAAAAGACGGTTCAGATCCGTGCGGTCATCGAACCGGCGGACGCGACAAATCAGCTTGTCGATTGGAAAATTGAGTTTGCAAATCCGGAAAGTGAGTGGGCAAACGGAAAGACGGTGTCGGATTATGTGTCGGTAACGGAGACTAACGCTCTGACGACGACCGTAACATTTAAAGAGGCGTTCGGCGAGCAGATGATCATTACAGTAACGTCGCAGGATAATCCGGAATATTCGGATACTTGTACCGTGGATTGTGCGCAGAAACTGCAAAGCGTCTATGTTACGTATGCGGCAGGTGCGGGTCTGGAAGGCGATGCGGCAGTTATTATGAATAATGCGGGCGGAACGTTGTCAAATTGGGCGATGCTGAAAATGTATCTGGATACAGACGTACAGAAAGCAGCACAGTTTACTAACAATACGACGGAAGTCTATACGATTGCAGACGAATATACGACGACCGTATCGATCACGCCCAGCTCGGAACTTTTGGCGGCGGCAAAAAAAATCAACAGCAGTGCGACGAGCGGAACATATGACGCATCGACAGGGATCACCCCGAACAAAGATTTCTTTGCACAGTTACTTGGATCGGATTTTGCCAACGAGAGCAATTTGTATGCGCTGGGAAAAGTACTGGATGCAAAGGGTGTGGAACAGCCGTTTGTCGTTACGGTAACGACAACGAGTACGTACACGGAAGACGTGATGGACACTTATTATCTGGCATACACGGCAAACAGCGTCGGAAAACCTGTAACGGGTATTGAAATCGAAGACGGAGCGATTATTTTCTAAAAGGAGGAAGTTATGAGCAGAAACGGACGGGGCGGCAGAGCCGCCCCCAACGGCTACAAGGTACTGAGCATGATTCTTGCATTTGTTCTTTTGGGTGCGGCAATCACGGAGGCGGTGCTGTGGAAATTGAATTATATCGTATTCCAAAACCCGAACGTTCAAACGGAAGAGGGGTTGAACAACAGCCTCGTCATGACTCCGCAGAACAGTAAGTTAATGAGTTTAAGCGTAACAAACGTTGCATCAGAGAACGGAGAGTATGAGAATATCACTCTGACGGCAACAGTCAAGCCGGATAATGCAACAGATAAGTCCATAGAATGGTCCGTGGGATTTAAGGATCCTGAAAGCGAGTGGGCGGTTGGAAAGACGGCAACGGATTATGTAACAATACTCCAAAATTCTGAAAACTCCGTAATCGTATCGTGTAATGGACCATTCGGCGCGCAAATCGTAATCACAGCGATCAGCCATGACAACGCAGAGGCAAAAGCGCAATGTACAGTTGATTTTGTAAAACGAGTGAATGATTTTACGGTTGAACTTCGTACTGGCGGATATGACGATGACGGTGTCCTTATAAGCAGTTCTGCAAGCGGTGAGGCGCTCAATATTCCTTTTAATGATTCGTCGAATATTTACATGTCCGTTATACCGGTTTATACAGTCGGGACAATCGAGGATGATTTTACATATACGTCAACGTTTACAATATCGGATTCAAACAGTATTATGTTCTTTATGAATCAAGATTTTGTCCAATGGGATCCGCAGACAACGATTGATATAAGTATAACGCCGCAAGGCAGAGCAAGATTCAACGGTGGTAAAAGTTTTATCCGGCAATTTTTCCCGGCGGGTAAGGAGGAGGCCGACGGATCATTTACGCCTATACCTTCGGCGACAATGGAAAAACTTTATAGCTTATTTACGCAATATTACAAAGATCCGCTGGGAACATTTAAGATCGACATGGCTGGGAAATATTCAAGTTTATCAAAAGAAATAAATATGAATTTTACAGCAGGAACAGTAAAGAATTCGGTAGAATCGGTGGATCTGGATCAATCGGGAATTATTTTTTGAGGTAAGAAATGAATAAAAACAAAGTCGGCGGGGCGAGAGCCGCTCCGTCGAAGATCGGTATTGTTTTATTAGTGTTGCTGCTGGTTGTTTTTCTCGGTGCTGCGGGGTGTGGCGTATGGTATGCATTCGAAACACATGGGTTTACGCAGTTTGTATCATTAGAATACAACGGTTCGACGCTTGGCAATACTTCGCGGCAGATATTACTTGGACGAGGCAGTAATGAGTTTGAGATCAAAAATATGAATCCGTTTACGGGTGAATTGAATTATACTGTGGAAATAAAGCCGAATGCGGAAGAAACGTTTAATTTTACCGTGGACAGTACCCCCGTTGCATTTTCACGTGTAGGAGATCTGACGAAGTATTTCGGAATAAAACAGAAAGCAAAAGGTTTTACGATGGAAGTTCCGGAAGAATATACGATGCAATGGCTGATGTCAGAGGTGTATGAGGGCAGAGAAGTGGAAATCCCGGCGGAAGGAAAACAAAACAAGGATTATTTTATATTAGCAGTAAAGTTTTCGGACGGCACGGATTTAATGATACGGTTCAATATTCGAGGTAACGTAGAGGGAGTTGAGATTGATCCGCCGGGTATCGTTTTTTAAGGAGGTACAAGGATGAAAAAACTGATAACTTTATTTTTAGCGATCGTACTTGTTCTTTCCGCGTGTGCCGGGGGAAGGCTGACCGCGAAGGCAGCCGTAGCAGAACGTGAATTTGACAGTACGCCCGTGTTGGAAGATCTGACAAGTTCAACGGATGCAAACGGAAACCCTTTCGATCTGACAGATTATCCGTATCAGGAATACGGGGAAATCCGCCTGATCACGCTGACAGAATATTGCTATTCGTATGCGGCAAACCAGCGCGACAATTACGGGTTATATCTATACCTGTACAATCCGACGGGCCGGGAAATCGACACGGAATCGGAGCTGAACGTGGCGCGGCTTGCGGTATCTTATAACGAAAGCGGCGGCGCGAATGATTACGAAGATTTCAGCCTGAAATTTTGCAGCAGATCGACGGGGGATTATAACAATCTCTTTTACAAGTTCCGCATAGAGGACCATGAAAGCGCGGACGGGAAAACGATCGGGGAACGGGTAAACAGTAATCTGCGGCGTTATGATCTTTCCGGAGTGGAACTTGTCTTTGCTGGGGACGATCTGGCGCAGGCATATGGCTGCGGCGGGACGTACAAATACAGCGGATACGCGGCCGGATATGGTCCGGACGCACAGAGCGACAGTTCTCTGAAATGCGAAGTAACGGATTTGGATACGTTGGAACTGGAAATAGTTCCGACGCAGTACCGCCCGGCCGGGGTATATAACGGCGGGCATCAGGACCAACTGAACAGCGTTTATTTTGCTGTTCCGAATGACGTTCTCGAACGTTATGGGCGGCAGATCACGGAGATCAAAGCGCGCTGGGATGAATACAAGACGGGCCTGATCGGAGTTTTCGATGATAAGTCGGCGTATGATATTTTTTGTCCGTATGTCGGAAAGGATATGGAGCAAGATTCTTCGCTGATATATGCTTTGATCGGAAATTATAATTATGTCAGTATTCCGCCGCTTGGCGGCGCATCTGAATCCGGGGATTGGAAATATCCGCAGTCAGATTATGTTCCGGGAATATCGACAGAAATTTATAATTTGCTGACGGCGGCTTTCTATACCGACGGGCAGGAAGCGGAAACTTATACGATCAAATCCGAAAGGATGGAGCAGGCCCTGAAAGAGTATAGTGCAAGCGCTGACGGGGAAAAAATCAACGGCGTTTACAGCGCGGACTTGTTTGTCGATTATGTGGACGAAGGGCATACGCGCGGACAAAATGTGCGGAAGATCAGCAGCGAAACGGAATACAGCCTGACGTCGCAAGAACTGAACAAAGATTTTTGGTACTATTTTTTGGGGATCAAGAATTATGAAAACACAACCTATAACGGGATCAAAGCGATCGAGGAGGTGGATTACAGCGAAGTTTCAGGATCGGATGCGGAGACGATCTCAAAAAATTTGTACATAGATGCGTCGGACGTTGCGAGTTTTAAAGAATATTGCAGAAATGCCGATCTGACAGACAAAACGGTGTTCATTTTCAGATTCTCGGTTACGGATTATTATGCGACAAGCATGAGTATGCGAGATCCGGGTGAGATCCCTGCGACAGAATGCGGATATGGCGCTCAACAGACTGTATTTTTGGATTTCAATATAATTCAGGTAACGTTTTACAAGGAGGGAGTTTACACAGTGATCCCTGTTGTGTCAGATCCTGTTGATATTGTTCCGGGAGTAACGCCTCCGTTACCGGATCCGGAATTGACGAACTGGGGCGAGGTTATAGCGAGACTGATTGCTTATACCGTCTTGCTGTTTATTATTCTTGCCGTTGTGATCGTGGGCGCCGTTCTGATTTCCGGATTAATTCGTTTCCGTCAAAGCGTGGCTGTGGCGGTTTCGCCGCCGAAAGGTATGGACGGGCAAGAAAAAACTACCTTGCAAAAAAAGCCGCCGGCAAAATCCGGTTCGGCCAAACAGAAAACGACGGGCAGAAAATATACGTCGCAGAAGAGAAAGAGTGCTAAGCGGAAAAAGAAATGAATGTGAGTTTTTTGAACGGCAGCGCGCCGGATCGCGTTCGAAGTCGGTTAAAAACTCACACGGCGAGGCAGCTGCGCTTAGCCCGTCTGGAACAGAGGAAAGCGGAGCGGTTCGATGCCTGGTGCGCACGCATGGACGCGCGGATCAAAGAGCCGTTCAAAAACACGTACCGCTATTATTGCCCGCCCGCTACACTGTTCATTGTATTGTTTTTTTGCTTGCGTGATTATTATCACGGCTGGGCGCGCCTGGGTTTTTCTTTCCTGAATATATCCATCTTTTTCGAAGACTGGCAGGCGCGCGGGGATTGGATCTGGTTGGACGCAGCGATCACTCTGCTGTCGCTCATCGTTCAGATCCTCGCCGTCGTGTTCGCCGTCAAGGCGATCGGTGTGATCGTGCGCGTGGGGCATTATCGCACAAAATACGAGCGTCAGACGTCGGGGTATATGAAGCGCGAGCACAGTATTTGTCTCATCGGCCCGCCCGGAAGCGGAAAAAGCGTTTCGGGCGGGGACATTGCCGTTCATGTGGCGGCGCGGCGCTGGCGGGATCTGCAGATCAAGTATGCCACGGAAAAGTGGCGCGTGCCGTATTATCAGCGCACGGGTCAGACGGAAAAACTGGAAGACTTCTGCGCGCTGGAAGAAAGTTATTTGTTTTTCAAACAGAACGAGGCAATGGCCGTCCCGTGTCTTGCTACAAGTATCGGGATGAAGGTGGACGATCGGTTCACTTATAAGGCGACGCCGTTGTTTTTCACGCAGCACAAGCGCGTCGCGGAGTATTGCGTCATCTTTGACGACGAGAGCGGTGCGACAAAGGGAAGCGACACGAGTAAGGCGGCAAGCAAGCGCGTCAAGCTGTTTTACAGGTTCGTGCGGCATTTCGGGGATTTTATCATCATCATGACCGAACAGAACAGCGCGAAGAACGCGGACTACATACGTTCTTGTCTGGACAATAACATTTATTGCTATTGTCAAGAGTGGGTGATGGAGCCGCTTCGGCTGGGCCGAAAGGTCGGAAAGATTGCGGATAAAGTCATCGCGGAGTTGCAGGAGGCGGGCGTGGCAGAAGAAGGGAAGCACGGCAGACTGCGTCGTGCAAAGCGGCTGTATTATCTCAACGAATACAGAAAGAGTATCGGGTTCCGCAGGATTCGCCGCAAGAACGAGGGGAACACGGAGCGCACGACGAACGTGTACAAGGACAGCGAGGAGACTATCATCCTGCCCTCGCGGCCGATCTTCGATTACGACGACAGAACGTACCGCCGCTTGTACAAGGCGGCAGGGCTGCCGATCGAGATGGAGATGTGGGATCGTCTTTCCTTCCGTGCGGAGGATGACTTTGACAAATACGAAAAGTATATCGTCGAAAAAAGCCCCCGCGCAGCGTCCTCATCCAAAGGGCACGGGGAAACGTGCGGGCAGGAGAAAGATGTCGCGTAGGTGCGCGTTTGTGTGTTGTTTATCTGCCTTTTTTCAGTTGGTTGTTTTTGCAGGCAAGTTCCGCAAAAAAGTTTTGCAAGATAAAGCGGTTCCGAAAAGAGTTTGCGTAAAGGCGTAGCCGCGCAAACGTCGGAACGCGCTTGCAAAACGGGCGGAACGGCTGCAAAATTACTGAAAAAAGGATAGTGCTGGCGAGAATGTAAATGAAAAGCCGACTTTATTTTACAAAAATTTTTGCTTTATGCAAAAATTTTTGTTCGCTCAAATTTTAGCGGGGAGCGGCGGCGAGCGGTGTGAGAAGGGCGGCGACGTCGCAGGAGATCGGCGGCAAAAAATCACAGAAAAGGAGGTGAAGGAAATGGGCAAGGCGGTGCTTTTAGACGCTCTGAAACGATTGAACAGCGTGGAATTGAAGGTGTTGGAGATAACGATCGAACAGCTGGGCAAAGGCACTGCCCGGCTGGATTATGTTGCTATCGCGCACGCGGCAGGAACGTCGCGGCAGGCGGTCAGTTACAATGTCAAAAAGTTTGTCTCGGCGGGATTGCTCGTATCGCATGGCGTGCGCGGGTTTTCCGTGCCGGACGGTATCATGGTACAGGTATAGCCGCCGCAGAGATCTTGCAGGCGGCTGTCCGCATTCGTGTGAAAAAAGGGCGTTCAGGTTTCGAGCCGGTGCGGCATTTCTCACACAGGGAATTGTTCAGACGAAGAGAATGGAAAAGGAGGTACACGGTCGCAAACACGTCTTACAACTTCATAGCGCGGTTTTCGTCCCCGTCTTTTGGTGGTTCCGCGTCAAAAAAACCGCTGGACTTATCCACCACACCGAACGGGGCGCGACGGATAACGACGAACCACAGCGAAAGCGGCGCTGTGAAAAGCACGGCAAACGGTTTTAGTGTTCCGGATAAAAACACTGGGCGGGCGTGCCGCCCCCGTGCAAGAGGGGACGGAGCCTCGCTCTGGTTATCGGCTGTCAGGAGGCACGGGGCAGTCGCGGGGCGAGGCCGTGGAAATTTTTTTCAGATCTTTTTTGGGAGCGCGGTCCGCCCTTCGGGCGGGGAGTGAAAAGGTCGCGCAGGCCCTCAAAAACCCGAACAGACAGCCGCGCAGCGTCATCATCCTGTACCCGGCGCGTCTGATTGTAAAAAGCGGATAAGGTCGGCAGGGCGACGGGCGGACGAGGGGAGCGAGCAGATCTGCAAGCGAGCCTCGGCAAACAATGGCAAAGTGCGCTCTTTTCTTGCGTGTGAGTTCTGTGCCGTTTCCCCGGGAGAAATCGGCTGTTTTTTCACAGGGCCTTTTGTCTGATCAGCGCTTGCATGCGTGTGAGTTTTTCGCGCAGTTGCGGCGCGGATCCGAACGCCGGCAGGCTTTTTTCTCACATTGCGCCGGGTGGTTTGTGTGTGAGTATTTGTTCGCTGCTCGATTTCAGATCTGACATTTTCTCACAGAAAAACCGCCCCTGCAATAAACCAGGGGCGGATGATGTCAAACAAGTGTCAAAAAGTGCGGCGAAAAATTTCCACAATATATTGTATTATTTATTAAGAAAAAATCAATAAGTAGTGGTGCTGGCAGGATGGCATTCAAGAGGTCATGGGTTCGATTCCCACTATCTCCACCACCATAAACCTAAATTGAACATCTCGGAAAGGGTGTTTGATTTAGGTTTTTTCTTTTATCTGTAAAGGCATATGATCGCGTATAAGGCATAAAATCGGCTTTCAGCGGCGCGCAATACTTTTGGACGAGTATTTTCCCGCAACGTATACGGCGGCGGTTTATGCCGCGAAAGGCTCTTGACGTGAGTCGGAGCGTGTTAGGCTGGTACGCCTGCGGCAAACCAAAACCCCGCACCCTGTTTGGGTGCGGGGTTGCAGCGTTTCGCCCGTATTTGCCTTGTAACACGCTCCGAGAGAGGCTCGCGTCAAGAGCACCGTGGAATAAATAGCCGCCGCTTATACGTTCATTATGAAACGTATAGCGCGCATTGCGGGATTGGGTTTATTCTGTATAATATACGGCATAAAAGCGGTTTCGTCGTAAAAAGAAAAGCCCTGACTGTTTGCGTCGGGGCTTGTTTGCAAGGGGCTATTAAAGTAAACTATTATTTTGTCGTTGTACAATACGATTTCTTTTATCAGCAAGTTGATGAGCATTTGCGGCTCTTTGAGCAAAGCCTGTTCGTAAAACTTCCGTATCGAACTTTCGGGGAGAGTTATGGCTGTTTTGCTCTGTTCTATCACGATGTTTCTTTCCAGTTCCGACAGCTTGCTTTCGAGTTCGTGCAGACGCTTGTTTGTCGTATTTGAGAAGATACCCTGTTCAATGGCGGACAGTAAATTGTTTAACGCATTTTGCGTCTGCCGTTTCTCTGCAAGCATTGTATTGAGTATCGGGTTTTCTTTGTTTTGCATTTCCTGCAAGTGCATCAGTCCGTTGACGATCGTATTCATCATATCGGGTTTGGAAAGTTCGCGCAGGATATTTTCAAGCACAAAATTTTCTAAAAATTCTTTGCGTAAGGCTGTTTTTTCGCAGCCGTTCCGATACTTCTTTCTGCCGATACATTTGTAGTAGTGAATCACCTCTCCGTTGGAAGAGGTGCCGCTCTCCGCGCTGATAGGGTGTCCGCAATAACCGCATTTGAGTTTATGGCGCAGCAAATAGACGGTTTTGGTACTTCTTTTGCCGAATTTGTTCTTTTCCGCTTTACGGCGCACTTTCTCGAAAATTTCCGTCGGGACGATTTGCGGGTAAATATTCTCAAATACTTCGTCTTTGTTTCGGTATATGCCGAGATACTTTTCGTTTTTCAAAATTTGGTACACGGTATTGAGAGCAAAAGGTTTTCCGTTACGGTATACGCCGCGTTCTGTCAAAGCCTTTATGATGGTCGGCACATACACGCCGAGGGAATATTGCTCAAAGATATAGCGCACGATTTCGGCTCTGTCAGAATCGATAACGATTTTACGGTCAACCACTTTATACCCGTAAGGCACGCCCCCGCCGCAGTACAAGCCTTTTTTTCGGCTTTCGTTCAACCCGCGCAGTATCTTTTGCGAAAGTTCTTCGGAATAGTATTCGGCAAGCCCGATATACATATTTTCGAGGAGAATACCGTCAAGGTTTTTTGTGCCGTCTATATTCTCCGAGGTGCGCTGTGTAGCGGATATAAGCGTTTTATGGTTCTTCTTCAAGCGTTGTTTATTGACGGCAATCTCAATCGAATTTCTTCCGAAACGGTCAATGGCATAAACGAGCACGATTTCCCAGGTCACTGGCTTTTCGCTATCGGACAATAACTGCTGAAAAGCGGCTCTCTGGTCGTTTTTGCCCGTCATAGCGCGGTCGATATATGTATCTACGATTTGCAAATCGTTTTCCTGTGCGTACTTTTTGCAAACGTCGAGCTGACCTTCTATGGATTGCTCGGTTTGGCTTGCGCTGGAATAACGGGCATAGATAACTGTGACATATTTTTATGGACACAAATAAAATATATTTATTGTTTCAAGTTAACCATATGCGCATTTTCAAATGAAATGGTTGATTTATGTATTTATTGCTTCCATTTTTTTCGAAAACCGTAATTGAGATATTGTATTTTTTGTAATACATGCGACGGAAAATGTTTATGCCGAAAATATTTTGCAATGTATTAAAAGTTTGTTTTGGAAATGTTTTGGTGAGGATGGCGATATTGACTTTTCAGTCATGCGTGATAAAATATACTTATGTAACGAAAAGTCGGAAGAGGTAGGAGCCAAGGTAATGAGAAATTCGAATGCGAAAATGCCGATACATACGTGCGTTTGGGTAAAAGGCGAAGAGCAAAAGAACCAAACGGTACTTTTCGTGAAACAAGAACTCATAGAAACGGAAGAGAAAATCAAATTATGCATTGCGTGCGCAGACTATTACAAGTTGATAATAAACGGGGAAACCGAGGCATGGGGACCGTCGCGGACGGCAAAAGGATACGCCGTGGCGGATACATGGGAAATTCCTTTCAAAAAGGGAAAGCACACAATTGCCGTGCTTGTTTCGTACTATGGCGCGGCGTGCTACAGTAACGTCAAACAGCCGCCATTTTTCTCGTTGCAAGCAACGGTAAACGGCAAAAACATTACGCAAGACGATTTTGTTTGCGTGAAATGGAAGAGCCGCATACAAAAAACGCAAAGATACAGTTTTCAGCGCGGCTTCGCGGAAATGTATACGTTCGACCGCTCGCCGGAAAAGATAATAGAAGATGCTCTGTTAAGCGGCAAGCGGGAAGAAACGGTAGCGGTTTCGTCGCCGCAAATACTGCCGCCGTTCTTTGCGCTCTCGCGCCCTACGGAAACGGTAAGCGGCGCAAAAACATGCGGCGGAACGTTTACGTATAATGCGAATTTGCCCGATTGGCACGATAGGTCCGTGTATCTTGTGGGCAACAATTTCGAGGGATTTTACAAGGAAGAACTACACGAGTGCATGACGGAAAAGGTTTGCCGATTCGACTACACCGAAGTCCCGTGCCGCAAACAAGACGACGTTTTGCGCGGCGGCGAATATGCCGTATACGATTTGGGTGCAAATAAAAGCGGATTTTTGCAAACAAAACTCCTTGTAAAAGAGCGCGGCGCGGTGTACGTGTGTTTCGATGAAATGCTTTCGCCCAAAACGGGCAATACCGTGGATCCCGTGCGGCTCGACTGTTGCAATATTGTAAAGTACGAACTCGAAGTCGGCGAGTACGATTTGGAAACGCAAGACGTATACACGGCGAAATATATGCAAATCAATGTGGAAAGCGGCGCAATCGTCGTGATAAACGCGGGTATGCGCCTACTCGAGAACCGCGACTGTTACAAATTTCGTTGCGATATCGCCGACGAAGATTTGCGCAAAATCGTGATCGCCGCGCAAAATACGTTAGCGCAAAATGCGTACGATATTCTAACGGACTGTCCCTCGCGCGAGCGTGCGGGGTGGCTGAACGATCAATACTATTCGCGGCAGGCGGCGGAGCTGTTTACCGGCAGTGCGGCGATTTGCGAGGCTTCGCTTTCGGCGATACTGTTGTACGACGGCGACGCGGCGGTACCCGAAGGATTTTTTCCGATGTGTTATCCGTCCGAGCATATCGACGGGCAGCATATTCCCAACTGCTCACTGTGGTTTTTGCTGAATGCGTGCGATTCGGTGCGGTGCGGCGGCTTACGAAAATACCGCGAACGGCTGAAAGAAAAGGCATACGGTGTGTTAAAGGCGCTTTCGGCGTACGAAAATGCGGACGGGCTGCTGGAAGACGTGGACGGTTGGATATTTATAGAGTGGTCGGACGCTCGCAAATACACGAAAGGGATCAATTTTCCGCTGAATATGCTGTACCGTAAAACGCTTATTGCGATATCGGAAGCGTATCAAGATGAAAAGCTAAGAAAAAAAGCCGAACAACTCGGCAAAAAGATAGAAAAGCTATCGTATAACGGAGAATTTTTCGAAGATCACCGCATGCGGGACGAAAGCGGCGAATCGATGCTATGCGGGCATATCTCCGAAGTGTGCCAATACTATGCGTTTTTCTCCGGCATCGCAAACAAGGAGAAATATCCCGTGCTGTATGATACGCTCATCGAGCGATTCGGCGTGTTTCGCGATGAGAAGACGTGCTATCCGAATGTGGCAAAAGCAAATATCATCACCGGCATGTTGATGCGATTGGATATTCTCAACGAATACGGCGAATACGAAAGGGTGTTGCGCGAGTGTAAAGAAATGTTCGGCGGTATGGCGGCGCGCACCGATACGCTGTGGGAACATTTGCGCCCTACGGCAAGTTGCGATCACGCCATATCGTCGTATGCGGCGGTCGCGATTATACGCGCGCTAAACGGTATAAAACGGTAAATTTTATAAAAAATATCGGAGGTAAGAAAATGACGAGTAAAAAAAAGATGGTAACATTGGTGGGTTTACTGCTTGCCTTGTTTGTTTGCGTGGGGATGTTTGCGTTTTCGCAAACGACGGCACGGGCGGACGAACCCATACCCGCCGCGCCGAAAAGCATCAAGCTATATCAAGCGGATTCTTTGGTCACGAGCTTGGGCGGGCGAAAGATGACGATTGTGAACGCAGACGGTTCGGATGATGATCACAAAGGCGGGACAGTAACGATCAAAGACGACAGCGGTGCCCCCTTCGGAAATTTCAAGAATAACGGCTGGATACAGCAAAGTCCCGCTTCGCAAGCGGCAAAAGTGAATTACGGATATGACGAGTATTGGTATATTTCGCAATGTTGGGGATTTAATAATAAAGCTTTCGAAATCGCTATCAACGAGCCGATACAGGTAAGCGATACGCCGTTGTTTACATTCAAAATAGGCGTAGACAGAAAGACCGAAGGTGCGGCGCCCGATAAGAGCGTTATGAAACCGGTGTTCGGAAAGACCGCGACCGCCAAGGTATATGCGTACGGAGAGAGCAAAACGGGGGGTAATATTCGAACGCAAGCGTATACGGTTACGTTTACCGTAGGAACATTTACGCCGATTTACGTGGATCTGTCGAATTCGGAACTGAAGACGGTTACGCATATTGCCGTCAATCCGCAGTTGGCGGATGTGGAAAACCTTGTAAAAACAACGCTCGGAAATGATACGACATATCACGCCGACCTTCAAATGGCGTTTGCCGACTTCGGCTTTACGTCGGCATGTGAGTCCGAAAGCGAACTGACGGTGAACGATACAGATTACGATTGCGCCAACGGCGCATTCCGTTCGTACGGCATTTTCGGCGATTATTACGATAAGAACAGTACGGAATCGTCGGTATATAATGCGGCATATAAACCGCTGCACGTTATGAATATTCAAAATACGACAGTCGATACGCAGCCCGACAATCCCGTTCCTGCGAGCGATAAGAAATATTACGCCAACAGAATTTCGTACAACACGTATGTGGCAATCAATCTTGCGCGTCCCGTAAACAAGTCCGCCTGCAAATATTTGGACATTATGCTCAAAACGTTCGGGCAGGGCGCGGAGGGCGCATGGCTGGCGGAAGATTGCGAAGAATTCCGCTTCAAGATTCTATCGTTCGATGCGGACGAAACGGCCGTGACGAATGCGAAAGTGTATACGGCGGTCAATACCACGCAACAGTGGCATATGTTGCGCGTACCGCTTGCCGACCTGAGCGGAGACGCAAACGGATATATCGGACGTTTTTATCTTTTGTATATCGGGTCGGAAAAGACGGAGGCACGCGGCGAAGATGCGGGCAAATATTCTATGGATATACTGCTCTACAATTTTACGGTAGGCAGTAAATTCCATGTTACGTTCGATACCGTCGGTGGAAGCGCGGTAGCTTCGGAATCCGTTGCGTACGGCGGAAAAGTGACGAAACCCGCCGACCCCGTCAAATCCGGCTATACATTCGTAAAATGGGTGATTTCGGGCGGCGACACGGAATTTGATTTTGCTACACCCGTAACCGACAACATTGCACTTACGGCGGTGTGGGCATTGGATCTCGACCATGTATTGCAATATCCTATGGGCGGCTTGAATTTGGTGACGGCAACGGTGAATAACGATTATTCGCTACGGTTGCAGGGCGCGGACCCGGACGTATACGGATATGACATTTGGTATAATGAAGCCGTTATTACGTCGTATCAGGAGTTTTTGCAATACGTCACGTTGACTCGCGGCGAAACCGCATATACTTGTACCTCTGTTATCCATAACGGCGCGGGCGTGATTTACGGTTTCGATCTGCAAGCCGAATATCTACCCGGAGATACGTTTACCGTAGCGGAAGAGTTCCGGCTCGTACTGCCCGAAAACGAAAGATATTCGCAGGGCAAAGGGACGAGAGTGTTTGAATACGGCAAAAAGCTAAGGTATATGTACGACGGCAGTACTTGGTTGGAAATGACGGAGTCCGACGCGGAATACGACGATACGGTGTTTACCTATCTTTCCGCATCCGTTACGGAAAGCGCCGATATGACGGTTACGATGAAATCCGCCGTTCCGTTCTATTTTAACGAACCGGATCCCGATTTATTGGGCGGCATCGCGTTTAACGGAAAAAGTCTGGCTACGCTTATGGAAGAAGGAAAAGCGACGGTGGCGGCGGGCATTTTCGACTTGAAAGTCACATTGCCCAAAACACTATTTGCGTTTGACGGAAAAGATACGGTAACGATCGCCAAGGGTAAAAAATGCTTTATGTATCCCTCCGAAAAAGCGCTTGTTACGCGCGACGACGAAACGTTTGTGTATAGCGCCAAACTGAACCGTTTCGAACTGGTGCCCGTAGCGGGCGAAGACGCCAACCGTTACGTAACCGTAGAGTGCGTGCAATATGCGGGCAAGGTGTTGGACGGATACCAAGAAGGCGATTATTACGGATACAGTCTGTGGATAACCTTTATGGCAAAGAACAGCCACTACGGGCTTACGCAAATGCAGTCTTCGCTGGATACGCTGATGACGGGCAGAAAAAAGAGCAACACGAGCGATATGATCAACTACGAAATGGCGCGTCGCGGCGTGTTTAAGTCGGTCATGGACGGTTTGTTTATCAACGGAAAAACCGTGCGCGAGTGGATGGAAGCGGACGCTGCCGCGGGAAACGGCGAAGTGATAAAAGTCGATTATTTGAACGGCGATATCAACGGCGGTAAAGTGTTGCGCATACAGGCGGCAACGGTGCCTGTAGACAGCATGCAAAGACAGGTGCACAGTTTGCTCGGCGAAACGCTCGGTTGCGAAAAAGCCATGACGGTGAAGATAGCGGCGGGGTTTACGACGCCCAGCGGATTGATGTTGGCGCAAGACATGTGTTACGAGATCGGTGCGGACGAATTTATTAATTTGACGACCGACGACGAAGCGAAACGCGGAGTGGAAACGCGGTTTCGGAACGTGACGGAAAATAAGCCGTACGTGAAAAACGAGGCAGACAACGCCGCACCCGCCGAGCCGGAAACAGAGGGCGGTTGCTCCGGCACCGCGGGCGCTTCGGCGGGCTTCATAGGCGCGTTCACGGCTGCGGCGGTCATATGGGCGATTTGCGCCAAAAAGAGGGAGGATGAGAAAAATGCGTAGGACCAAATTCGGAAAATTCATTTGCTTTGTATTGGCGGCGCTTTTGGCTGTGTGCTTTGCGGGCTGCTCGGATAACGACGCCGGCAAAAGCAACGTACGCAGTGCGGACAGTGTGCTTACCGAAAAGGACGGTTTGCAAGCCGTCAAAAAAACGGGCACCGGTTTGCGTTTCGTAAGTTCGGATATTGCTCTCGACGCTTTTTTGAACGATTATTACTCGCGGCACGTGCGCGACAACTCGGATAAATCGATAGGCAACGTGCAGTTGGGATTGGGACGCATGTACCAAAAGGCGGGCGAAGCCGCGTCGATCGCGTTTTACAATTCCACGAGCGAGGGCGTGAACGGCTACGATCCGTCGTACAATCTCGCGTCGGAGTTGGACGCGTATTACGTGACGCAGTACGGAAACGTAATGGACGCTCCGTATATTGCGGATCAAGGATACGGCGAGGCGGATCAGTCGGGCGGATTGGGGTGGCCGTTCGTTTCCGGCTGGCGCACGGGCAACTATTCCGATGAGTTCACGGCGGATTACACCGATTGGACGGTGAACGGTGCGGCAAATGCGGGAACGCTGAAAGGCGGATATTGGACATATTCGTTCGTCGGCGAAAAAGACGAAAAACTTTCGTATCAGGTAACGGACATTACCGCGCCGCTTACGTACGCGCCGCTGATCGAGATCGCGTTCGGCTTGAAAAACAATGCGGCAAACAGCGGTTTGCAAACCGATATAGACGATGTTTGCGTGTCGTGGCAAATAGACGGGCAGTGGTATACGATGTCGTATTACCGCGACGCCATGTACAATAGGGATATCTCCGGCTACGGGACGGTGCGCGCTTGGTTCCCGGCGTATTTGCATCCGTCGTGGGATAAGACGAAAAATGTTACGGGCTTAAAGATGGAAATCGTGCCCAAGCAAGGCAAAGCGCTGAACGTAACCGTAGATTTCAATTACTTCCGCTTGCAGACGGATACGCGGCTTACCACCAACAACGCCTGGTATATTCGCGCAATGGAAGAATATATTTCGTTTACCGGCGATTTCGATATGCTCGAAAGGCATTTGAGCGATATGCGCAAGGCGATGCTGTTTCAGCTTTACGCTTTGGGCGGGAAGGACGGTTTGGTAAGAAACGAATATATTTGGGGTAAGTCCACCACGTTCACCGAAAAAGGAAAATTCGGTTTGCAAGGCAACGGTTGGTACGACTGTATTCCCACGGGCAATCTCAATACCGAAACCAATATCGAGTTTTACAAGTCTCTTATCGCAATGGCGATGGTAGAAGAACTCGCGGCGGCAAAAGGTATGGAAAGCGGCGCGAGTATACGCAATCCGCACCCGTTTGCCGAGAACGCGCAAGACATTACTTGGACGTACACACCCGCTTCCCTTCGTGCTTTGGCGGAAACGGTGAAAACGAATATGCGCAAAGACGTAGCGGACGGCGGGCTTTGGAATCCCGCTACCGGCAGATTCGCTTGGGCGGTTTACGACGAAAATTACACGGACGATACGGGCATACTGTATGAGGGCGGATTGGAGGGCGAAGCCATGGACTACGGGCACGTGCAGATTAACCTCGACGCCGTGCTTACGGGAATCGCGTCCGACGAACAGCAAAAGAGCATCATGGATTGGTTGGACGGAAAGCGCACGGTAGAGGGCGACGCATCCACGGGAGAAGATATCTATTTTTACGAATTCGCGCCGCGCGTGAATACGCGGGATCGCAAGACGGGCAAAGACGAAATAACCGTGGTTACGCCGTGGAAATTCGGTACTGACGTGCAAAACGGCGGCGCGTCCATGCACATCTCGTACTACGATCTTCTTGCGCGTAACGCTTACGGCGGCGCGGACGCTTCGTACAAACGGTTGGATTCGATACGCGCGTGGTACGAAAAAGTGTCGGCGGCGGGAGGAAGCGGTTATGACTTTTATCGCGCCTACTACGTGCAGCGGCAAGTGGAAGATAACGGAGACGCCTACACCATGGCGGGCGGCGGAACGCTGGGCGCCATAGGACTCGATTACGAATTTTACGAGGCTTCCATGCTGTATGCCGCCGTTCCCGCCATGTATTTCGGATTGGACGGCACGGCGTATAATACGCTTTCCGTAGCGCCGAACTTGCCGTCGTCCCTTTCGTTTATGGCAATGGAAAATCTGCGTTTCTACGGTACGGTGTACGATTTGTTCGTATCGGAAAACAAAGTGATTATTTCGGGTATTGCGGAGCCGAAAGACGGACTTACCGTCTCGGTAACGCTGAAAACCGACGGCAAAAGCGTTTACGTGAACGGCGAAAAGGTCGACGGCACGGAAACGAACGGCAAAACTACGGTTACGGCGGCGCTTCGTAACTGTGTGATTGAAGTTAAATAAAAAGAGAGGTAATATAGAAATGATCAAGAGAATTTTATCGGTTGCGGCGGCGCTTCTTATGTGCGTATCCGTATGCGCTTGCGGCGAAAAGCCGAGCGACGAACACACGCTCAAAGTGACCATACGCAGTGGAAGTACGGCGGAAGCCGTGCTTAATCAAAAGCTGCAAAACGCTTTTATTGCAAAGAAAGCCAAAGAGGGAGTCACGGTCAAATTCGACGCGCCGTCTACCTTTAATGTGGGCACGTATATGCAAAGCATAGACACGCTTGCCGGTGCCGATAATTTGGGCGACGTGGTGTTTGCGTACGACAACACGTCCGGATTGGAGATAAAGAGCAAAATGTTCGAACCGTTGGACGACTATATAGCTTCCGATTCGGAATTTTCGCTGAGCGATTACGACGCCTCCATTATGGAATCGGCAAGGACGTATAAAAACCAAATAGCTTTTATTCCGAGAAGCTTCGATCAAATGGTTGTTTTTATCAACACCAAGCTGTTCGAAGAGCTGGGCTTGGCGTCGGAAATACCCACGACCGCCGCGTACGGAGCGAATTGGGAGAATTGGACGTGGGACGCCATGACGGAAATTTGCGGCAAACTGCGCACCGCGATGAACGCAAAATACGGAAAGAACGCGTCGCAATACGATCCTTTGGCGGCAAAGTTTTTCTACAACGCGGTCTACGGTCCCGTAATCGAATCGTTCGGCGGCAACTGCGTGGACGTGGAAACCATGGACTCGGGCTTTAACTCCGCGCACCCCAAATATGCGCAAACCGTAAAAGCGCTTGCTTGGATGCAGTCGCTCGTTGCGGATAAGTTGACTACCATAGGCGAGGGGAATTTTCAAGGCGGCATGACCGCAATGTCGTTCGAAGTGCGAACGAGCGTGGCAAGTTGCGTAAAGGCGGGCGTGGAACTTGCGTTTGCGCCACTCCCTAAATTCACGAAAACCCAAACGGGTTTGGAAAATCCGACTACGTATGTGGGGTTCGGTTCGGGCGGATACGCCATTAACGCGGAGAGCGAAAAAAAGCAACTTGCTTGGGAATTCATTAAATTCACCGCAAGCCAAGAGGGGCAAACGATTATAGCGAACAGCGGCTCTTGCGTGCCCATTCTCAATTCCATGCTCACGCAAGATACTTCGTGGATGCAAGTGGATATACTGAAAAAAGAGGACGGCACGTATGTGGATCAAAGCGCGTTTATCGCGGGCGGACGCACACGAATGCCCGCAACGTACGCGCGCGGAGTCGCCGTACAGGACGAATTCACGATATACACAGACAGCAAAAATCTTATTTCCAACGAGTTTACAAAAGACGATTTTTCTGCGGAGAAGCTTGCCAAGCAACTGTACGATCAAACGAAAAAATACATTAAAGCCGAGTAAACGCAATGCATAGAACAAGTAAAAAACAGTGGAAAACCGATGTGTGGGGCTGGTTGCTCGTATCCCCGTTGGTGCTCGGGTTGCTGATATTTACCGCGTATCCGTTGGTTAGCTCGGTTATTTACAGCTTTTACGATAAATCGTTGCGGGTGACGGAAAATTTCGGTTTACAAAATTATGTGGCGATTTTCTCCGTTGCGGGAGAATTTCACGAAGAGTTTTTTCACGCGCTGTGGGTCACGATTAAATACACCGTGATAAGCGTACCGCTCGGGCTTGTGTTGGGCTATTCGCTTGCTTTGTTTTTGTGCGCCAAAATCAAAGGCAACAAGTGGTTGCTTACGCTGTATTATCTCAGCTCGTTGATACCCGCCGTCGTATCGGGAAGAATATGGGCGAACATCATAGACGTGAATTACGGGATCGTCAACACGGTGCTCATGCGGCTCGGTCTGAAAGGAATATCGTTTACGTCGCCCGAAAATTTGTTGCCGGCGTATATATGGCTCACCACGTTCGGCATAGGCGGCGGATCGATCGTTTGGTGTGCGGGCATTTCGTCCGTAGATCCCAACTTGTACGAAGCTGCAAGTTTGGACGGCGCGGGCAAAATCAAACGGTTCTTTTTCGTCACATTGCCCATGACGACGCCCTACATTTTTTACAATTTGATCATGGGTATGATCGGTTCGTTGCAACTGTTCAACGGGCCGTATGTTTTAACGGGCGATGCGAGCGGCGGCGCCGGCAATGCGTTGCAGACGGTGGAAATGAGTATTTATTATACGATGTTTCAACGGCAACGCTACGGTGTGGCTTCCGCCATGGCGTGGATTCTGTGCTTCATTATCGGCTTTTTGACGCTGTTTACTTTCAAGTCCAACAAATGGGTGCAATACGGAGACGATTGATATGGTAGATAAAAAATCCAAAAGCAAAACCGTGCGAACGATACTGTATTGGGTGTTTGCCGCGCTTATAGGCGCTTATCTGCTGTTTCCGTTTTTCGTGCTTATCTCCAAGTCGTTTATGTCGGTGGAAGATATCATGCAGTACAAACTGCTTCCGAGCCGCGCGACGTTTTTGAACGAAGACGGAAAGTTTTCCGTGGCGAAAGTTTTTGCGAATTTCGTCAATGCGTTTACCACGGAAAATTACGGCGACGAAGAATACGTGATCGAGGGCATAAGTACATGGAAAGCGCTGTTTAACTCGCTCAAGATCATGCTATTGCGTACGGCGGGTATTACGATTTCCTCTTTCGTGTGCGCGTTTGCGCTGAGCAGAATCAAATTTCGCGGCAGAAAGATTTTGTTCGGGATCGCCATGACGACGGTAATGCTGCCGGGCATCGTAACGATGATTCCGCTACGCATTATCTATTATAATCTCGGGTGGATGGACACGCACTATCCGCTGTGGGTCCCTTCATGGTTCGGCGGTGGATTTATGGTCATCTTCATGGAAATGCAGTTTATAAAAACGTTGCCAAAGGCCATGGACGAAGCGGCTATAGTGGACGGCGCCAATTACGCGCAGGTATGTTTTCATATTATATTGCCGCTTGTGGCGCCCGTGTTGATTTACACAGCGGTGGGGGCGGCGATCGGTTCGTGGAACGATTTTATGGCGCCGCTGACGTATATTCCGCAAGGTATGTACGAGCTGTATACGTTACCGCTCGCATTTTTCGAAAAATACTCGGGAAAGGTGGGCGTCGCCGCGCAAAAACCCAACGAGCAAATGGCGATGGCGATCGTCATGATGATTCCGATTTTTATACTGTTTGCGTGCTTCAAAGAAAAAATGATTCACGGCGTGGCGATAGGAGCCGGAATCAAAGGATAGGTAACAAAGAAAGCGTTATTTTCCGTTGTTTTTCTTTGTGATCGTATGCGTATACGGACTTTTGATTGCTTCTTTTCTGTATTGCACGTACATGTCGGAAGGCGAAATAATGTATGTTTTCATAAAGAGTTTGTAAAAATTGGAATACGTCTTAAATCCGCTTTTTGCCATGGCTTGCGTGGGCTTTTCGCCGCCGAATATCAAAGTGCGCGCCAAGAGTATTTTTCGCGACTGTATGTACGCATGAATGGGCATTCCCATGTCGCGCTTGAAAATACGGTTTATATAGATCTTATTGAATTTGAAATGTTTGGCAATAGAGTCGAGCGAAAGTTCTTCGGTAATATGTTGGTTGATGTAAGCAGATACGTGCACCGTTAAAAAATTCATATTTTTTCCGTCGTCTACCGTGAAAGTCGAATATTTGTATAAAAGCAATAACAACTGACAAAGTAAGCCGTTTTGCAAGAACTCGAATTCTTCTTTGGAAAACATGTAGCTGTACCGCGCTATATTGTGCGTCAAAACGATGATCTCGGGGTACGTTCGCACGTCCGTTATAAAAAGGGTCGAGAACATATCTTCGAAAAAAGCGGGCGATGCGTTTTCTTTCAGTGAAAAATGTATCATAATGCCGCGCAATAAAATTTTTTTCTCGTCGTTCGAGTCGCTTAGAAATCGGTGTTGCGTATTCGGCGGTATCACGGTGATTTGTACGGGGTTCGGACGGACGGTTTTTCCGTCGATTTCATACGTCATTTTTCCTTCGAGCAGAAAGAAAAGTTCGTATTCGTCATGCACGTGCAGTCCGTTGTCGATAGGCTCGTTGTCCTCGTGCGAATAGAAAGTAAAAAAGTTGAATTCGGATATCGTAAGATCGCTGGGTTTTAACATTTCGACAATCTCCTTATAAGGGTAACTCTTGGTACCTACATTATAACGCATAATGTAAAAACAGTAAACAAAAGTAATGCAATAAATTTATTTTGGAAATCTTAGGGTTTGTAGCGGAAAAGAAAATATATTCACAATAGGTTGTATGAACTATATGAACGATTATAAAAAAATTGTGTGCAGTAGCGCCGTCGCAGATTATTCGTCGATAATAAAAGACGTTTTCGATCGGGTAGAGGACGGAGATACGGTGGAATTCGAAAAAGGCGTATATCCGATCGGCGATACGAATTCGTACAAGACGTATATCGGGCTGTCCAATAACGATTATGGCGAAAGAAAGATAGCCGTATACGTACGAGACAAAAAAGACATAACGATAAAGGGGAACGGCGCGACGCTGTTTTTAACGGCGGAGATCGGCGCGTTCGGTTTCGTGAACTGCCGTAACGTCGTTTTAAGCGGCTTTTGTATCGATTACGAAAAAAACTGTCATTTGGAATTTAAGATCGATGCGATAAACGGCACGGAAATACGGTTGAAAAAGAGAGAAGGGTTCGATTTCGAAATGTCGAATGCGCTGTACGTAAGAGGGCGCAAACTCTCTTCGGCGCTTTCCATGGAATTCGACGAACAACGCAAACGCCCGTATGCAAATCGTTCGTATTATTTTTTGAATTTCGGCGATGAACAAATGCCGCCGTATTATACTGCGGCGAGGTTGGAAGAAAAAGACGGCGCGCTTATTTTGCGGTCGGAAATAGCGCCGAAGTTGCATGAGGGCGGCGTATTGGTCGTATGTTATCGCAAAACGCGGGACGTACAGTGTTGCTTTTTCGACGGCTGTTCGGGTGTTGCGATGAGCGATATGGAAATTGCATATTCGCCGTCCATGGGTATCATAGCGCAGATGACCGAAAACATAGCGATTCGAAACGTCAACGTGCGTCCGAACGGGCGACACGGATTGGTGTCTGCCGTTTGCGATGCTTCGCATTTCGTGCATTGCGACGGATTTTTGAAAATCAACGACTGTAACTTTTATAATACGATGGATGACGGAGTGAACGTGCACGGAAATTACGCAACGGTGCATTCCGTGCAAGGAGATACGGTTCTGTTGCACATTCGTCACAAACAGCAGGAATACGTAAACACGTATAAGAAAGGAGACGTTCTCAAGATATACGAAGGAAAGTCGGTGAACGTCGTTGCTTCGCCCGAAGTGGTGTATTCGGAGCTGACGGCGCCGAACACGGTGAAACTCGTGTGCAAAGGAGATATTTCGGCGGTAAAAGAAGGCGATACCGCATGCAATTACGATAGGATGCCCGAGGTGGAAATCAGCGGCGTTTCCGTGGGAAACAACCGACCGCGCGGACTGCTGCTGCATTCTTCCAAAAAGACCGTAGTGAAAGACTGCGTGTTTTCCGATTGCGAACACGGCATCGAGTTGGCGGGCGATACGGATTATTGGTTCGAATCGGGCGGCTGTACGGACGTCACCATTCGAAATTGCGTGTTTGACGACTGCAATTATTCCGCGGGGGATTTTGCGATCATGGTTCGCCCCGTCTATCAAGCGACGCCGCAAGCGCCTTTTTATCACGGTTCGGTTGCGATCGTCGATAATATTTTTTACGGAAAAGCAGGCATGGTATTCGCCAAGGGCGTTCAAAAACTTACCGTTACGGGCAATAGGCGCAAAAAGAGCCGCTGCTACGAGTATCCCGAAAAAAGTACGTCCGTCAAGATAAAGACCGAAAACTGCGGATTCGGACAAATTCGCGATAACGAGGACGAATCCGAGCTAATGAACAATCTGCGCCCGTTTTGGACGGGCGACGAAATTTACGAAGAATGTTTTACGTTGGTGGGAAAATCGGATACGCCGACGTTTCTGTATGCTCCGAAAACCGATGCGCCGATTTCCGTCGTCGACTACAATAAGACGACCGAATTTGCGTACGGCGTCGACTACAAAATAGAAGACGGCAAATTCGTGCCGTGCGGAGACCGCTTGCCGCATTTCGAATACGACGAGTTTTATCGCACGGAGCCGGACAGAATCGCTGTGGGCGTGAATCCGGAAAAGATTTCTTTTCCCGACGGAAAAAGGCGGTATTTCAAATTCGGCGAACTGCACAAAAAAACTTTGCGCATAAGTTACCGTTGCGATAAGTCGCGCGGCGGCGTGTTTCGTCCGTACGCCGAATCGGGTTGTCCCGCGTTTTTGGAAAAACTGAAAAGGGGCGAGGACGCGAAGATTTTGTTTTACGGCGACAGCATTACGGAAGGCGCGGATGCGTCCGCCGAGGCAAGGACGGCGCCGTTTGCGGATATGTGGGGAATTCAAGCGTGCGAATTTTTGAAAACAGCGTACAAAAACGAGCGCTTACGGTATATAAATACCGCCGTAGGGGGCAAAGACAGCCTTTGGGGACGGGATAACGTGAGGGAAAACGTAAACGCTTACGCGCCCGACTTGGTCGTGCTTGCTTTCGGGATGAATGACGGCGGCAAAACGACGGAAGAGTTTAAGATATTGAACGAGCAAATGATTCATGCGATTAAGTCGGCAAAAAAAGAAACGGAAATCATTCTTGTGGGAACGTCGGTGCCCAATCCCGAAAGTACGTGGTTCGGCAATCAGTACAAATTCGTAGAAGTATACGAAGAACTTGCAAAAAAATATGCGTGTTCCGTGTTGGATATGACAAGGCTGACGTTGCGTTTGTACGGAGAAAACGGCGCGATACGGTATAGAGATTTCAGCGGAAACAACGTAAATCACCCGAACGATTTCGGAGTGCGAATTTATGCGCAAAGCTTTTTGTCTCGCGTACTCGGCAAAGAATACGAAGAATTTTTCGAAAAGTTAAAATAAACAAGGCGGAATCATGTAATGAAAACGGTAAAAGACAAATATTTGGCAGTGGGCGCGGATTTCGCGGGCTTCCCCTTAAAAGAAGCGGTATGCGAGCACTTGCGCAAAAAGGGTTGGAAGATAGAGGACTTCGGCGTGAGAAAAGACAGCGACCCTAACGACACCGACAATATGTTTCATCGCGTGGGACTGCGTGTGGGCGCGAAGATAAGCGAGGGCGAATATGAACGCGCGCTTTTGTTCTGCGGTACGGGCATGGGCATACACATTGCGGCGAGCAAGTGTCCGCACGTGCACGCGGGAGTGGTGGAGAGCGTTCCGGCGGCTCTGCGCGCGATCACGGGCAACGGCGTGAACGTGCTCGCCATGGGCGCGTTCTATGTTGCGCCGCAAATGGGGTGCGACATAGCCGACGCGTATCTAAACGCCGAGCTCGGCTCGGGATACGAGTGGTGGCACAATTTCTACGAATTCCACAAGCTTGCTATCGACGAACTCGAGGCGTTCGATTACGCCGAATTCAAAAAGAACGATTTTAAGGTGAAAAAACTCGGCGACTACGATTTGACGCTGGAAACAAAACCCGAATAAGAAAAATGAAAGAAGCAAATTTATCCGAACTGCTCGGCGGTGCGAATACGGAAAAATTTCGTCCCGTGGTATTTTGGAGTTTGAATTCCGAACTCGACGAGAACGAGCTCATACGGCAGATACGCGAAATGAAGTCGTACGGTCTGGGCGGCTTTATATTACATGCCCGCGCGGGACTTAAAACCGAATATCTTTCCGAAGAATGGTTTTACTACGCAGGCGTGTGCCTTGCAGAAGCGAAACGGCTTAATCTGCAAGTGTGGATATACGACGAATTCGGTTGGCCGAGCGGCTTTGCGGGCGGCAAACTGTTGGCGGAAAAAGAAAACCGCGCTCGCTACCTCGAATACGAAGTACGGGACCGTTTCGACGACAGCGCGTATGCCGTTTACGCAGTGTCCGACGGCGCGGTGCGGCTACTGAAAGCGGGCGAAAGCGCGCCCGCATACCACACGTTGTATCTCAGGTACAGCGACGCATATGTCGATATTCTCGATTCCGTCGTGACGGAGAAGTTTATTTCCGCCACGCACGAAAAATATTACGAGCGGTTTGCGACGTCGTTCGGACGCGAGCTTAGAGGCTTTTTTACCGACGAGCCGCAGTACTACCGTTACGCTACGCCTATATCTGCCGTTACCGAAAAGGAATATTTAGCCGCGTACGGCGAAAATATGAAAGAAGGGCTTTTGTATCTCTTTTTGCAGAGCGAAAAAGGCTATTCGTTTCGCGTAAAATACTACAATTTGATGAACAGGCTGTACTGCGAAAATTTTTACGTCAAGCTGTACGATTGGTGCGATCGCCATGGCTGTATGCTCACCGGTCACAGCGTGGAAGAAACGAATTTTTACACGCAAATGTGGGGCGGCGCGGACTGTGCGTCGAGCTATCTGTACGAGCATATTCCCGCCATAGACAATTTGTGCCGCAATTCTTCGGCAAGCATATCGGCAAAAAACGCGGATAGCGTAGCTATGCAGACGGGCAAGAAATACGTTATGACCGAAACTTTCGGTTGCAGCGGCTACGGGGCGACCGTGCGCGAATTGTGTAATATTGCCGAAAAGCAATACGTATGCGGCGTAAATCTGATGTGCCAACACCTGTACAATTATTCGCTCGCGGGACAAGGCAAGATCGATCACCCGATCTCGTTTGGGCGAACGTTGCCGTGGATAGACGGCTACAAGGCGTTTAACGATCATTTTGCGCGTCTCGGATACTTTATCGCCAATTCGCACGAAGAAGCGCCCGTTGCCGTAATCACTCCCATGGAGAGCGTGTATCTCGACTATTTGCGGCTCGACGAGAGCGCGAGCATAAAGAGCGTGGACGAAGGATTTGCGGAAATTCTCGACGAACTGCGAAAGAACGGAATTGCCTATCATTTCGTGAACGAAAAAGTACTCGAAAAGACGGGTGCGACGCGCGGCGGCAAGCTGATTGCGGGAGCGCGCGCATATTCCGCCGTAGTCGTTGCGAATTGTCGCGAACTCAAAAAGAACACCGTGAAGCTACTGCGGGAATTTTTACGAGGCGGCGGCAAACTGAACGTGTCGGGTAGCTTGCCTCGCTACGTGGACGGAGTAAAAACCGATTTGTCGGATATAGCGAGCAACACGGAAATAGGCGCTTTGCCCAAGCCCATGGATATCGCCATGGATAAAGCCATGGATTTTACGGTGCGTAGCTACGACGGCAAACGCTTTTTGTTTGCGGTGAACGACAGCAGCGAGGACGCGCGCATAAACGGCAATATCACCGTGGCGGCGCGTTCGTCGATATTGCTTGCGGACGGGAAAGCGTTCGTCGCGCCGAAAATATCCGAGTGCGTAACGCTTACGCCCGAATTCGTTCGCTCGGACGAGAATACGCTTACGATAGAAAACGTAAGCGTGGCTTTGGAGAACGGCGACGTGCTTTCCGGCTACGTGTACGGCGTGTTCGAAACGCTTGTAAAGCGCGGATACGAGGGGAAGATAAGCGTGGAATATTCGTTTACAAGCGACTGCGCGCGAGAGATAACTTTGACAATGGAAAAGTGCGGCGCATACAACGTCCGTTTCAACGGCGAAGAAGTAAAATTTACGCAAGACGCAAGCGATATAAATTTCGTGTCGGCGCGTCTTACCGCCGCAAAGGGGAATAACGTATTGCGTTACGATGCGCATCTTTCCGATACGCAAGAGATACGCCGCGTGACGTTCGATCCTTCGGTGCCCGAAAGCTTACGCAACTGCTTGAGCTATACCACGTGCATGGAGCCTATTTATATCGTCGGTAGATTCGACACAGAGGGCTATACGCTCGTTTCTCCGCGTGAAAAGGCGGCGGGTAATCTCACTGCGGCGGGATTTGAAAACTTTTGCGGCTATGTAACGTATGCGATAGATCTTCCGCACGGCGGCAGAGCGCGCATAGAGCCGATAGGGGACTACGCAATGTGCGAGCTTATATGCGGCGGAGAAAAAGCGATCATGTTTACCGAAAAGTTTGCCGAAATGCAAATTCCCGAAAACGGTACCCGAATGGAAATAAAGTGTTATTCTACCATGCGCAACAAATTCGGTCCTTTTCATTGCAAAGGATTTACGGAAGATTCCGTGTCGCCCGTCAGTTTTACGTTGCGAAGTAAATGGAAGACAGAGTGGCGCAACGAAAACTACTCCGCAGACCGAAAAACAATTCCGTTTGGCTTGCGAGAAGTGCGTATAAAATATTGTAAACTATGAAGACCGTTATAAGGAGCAAATAATGTTATATCCGCAAAGTAACTGTAAAAGAACTACATTCAGCTTGAACGGCATATGGAATTTTGCAACGGTCAACGATGCGTATACGCCTACCGTGCCAATCAAAAACGCAATGCTTATGCCTGTACCGTCCAGCTATAACGAGTTGGTTACAAATATCGATCTCCGCGATTATGTCGGAAAAGTTATTTACGAAAGGGAATTTTCTTTTCCTGTGGATGAAGAAAGGGAATATCGGCTACGTATCGGCGCGGCGAGTCATAAATGTGACATTTTTCTCAATGGGAAGCATATCGGCGCGGGAACGAGCGGTTTTTATCCGATAGACGTTCTTTTATCAAATTTACGGCAAAATAATCGTCTTTCCGTAATCATCGATAATCGTCTTGATTTTAAGACGATTCCTCCGGGAAAAATCGAGTCCGACGGGCGGCAGACGATCAATTTCGATTTCTATAACTTTACCGGTATACACCGTGACGTGATCGTGTATTCTTTGCCAAAAAAACATATCGAGGATATCGTTATTCGAACCGTTGTAGACGACGATTATAAAAAAATTTCGGTTGCCGTATCGGGTGATACGGAAAATATTCGTTTTACGGTGAAGGATTCCGAAGGAACGATCATTTCGGAGGGAGAGAAAGGGGAAATAGAGATTTCTTCCCCGCAACCGTGGCGACCGTTGCAGCCGTATCTTTATACGCTTGAAGTTAATACGGACCATGATATGTATACGGAAAAGTTCGGGATCAGAAAAGTATCGTACGATTGCAACGGATTGTATATAAACGACGAAAAGGTATATTTGCGCGGATTCGGTATGCATGAGGATTTTTTTCTTTGCGGAAAAGGGAACAATTCGGCAGTAAATATCAGGAATTTCGAATTGCTGAAATGGATAGGCGCAAATTCCGTGAGAACAAGTCATTACCCTTATTCGGAAGAGTTTATGGATCTTGCCGATGCGTACGGAATCATGGTGATAGACGAAGTGCCCGCCGTCGGTATGAATGCGTTTCGCGGCGAGGGGAATTTTACTCCGAATCGTTTGAATGAAACAACGAAAACTTTGCATAAGTCGCTTGTAAAGAGTTTGATCGAGCGCGACAAAAATCATCCTTGCATCGTGATGATGAGCGTTGCAAACGAACCGGCAACGGAAGAGCAAAACGCTCGCACGTATTTTCAAGACGTTATAGAGTATAGCAGAACTTTAACGGATTTACCGATTACATTGCCTGAAGTCACGAAATTCGATCAGGAAAGTAAAGTTGCGGATTTAGTGGATTTTACTTCGTTGAACAGATATTACGGATGGTATGAGGAACATGGGCATCTTTATAAAACGGAGGAAATGCTTGTAGACGAATTTACGAAATGGCACGAAAAGTATGGAAAACCGATTATTGTTTCCGAATTCGGCGCAGATACGATAGAAGGTTTGCATTCGTTGCCCGCCGAAGCGTTTTCAGAGGAATATCAAAAGGAATTTATCGAAAAGAACTGCAAAACGTTTGATAAGTTGCCGTTTGTGGTAGGAGAACACGTATGGAATTTTGCCGATTTTAAGACGAAAGAAGGAACGATACGCATTCGCGGAAACAGAAAAGGAATTTTCACGAAAGATCGTCAACCTAAATTTGCGGCTTTTTACCTGAAAGACAGATGGAATAAAGAAAACATTGAACATAAGAATAAGGGGTAAAAAATTTTGGAAATTCAATTTTTAGCAGCCGTCATTGTCGATTGACGATACTCTTAGGCGGTTGCTATATATACGCTTGTCATCAAATATTCTTTTGAAAATTATTTGTTTTTGCGTTAAAATCAGTCGTTGCGAAAAGGTATGATTTCAGTCTGAAAATTGAAATTGACCGTAAAGTGTGTGCCTGTCAGATACGAGTAAAGGGCTTGATGATAGCGGACTTTATAGCGAACTGGAATTCATTTTTTCACAGTATGACTATGATCTTATTCATTTTAACATAGGATTGCATTTGCATACCGTGACGACCGAAACCTACGGAGATTATTTGGACGGTCTATGTACGAAACTGATCACGTACGAAAAAAATGCTAAATTGATGTTTGCTACGACCACACCTGCCGGATATCCTTATTCAGATGCGAATAATGGGTCGATTTTAAGTTTGAATGCTACGGCAAAAAATATATGCGCACAGAAAAATATTCCGATAGACGATTTGTTTCAATTGGTTAAGGAAAAAAATCTGACAAAATTAAGTGAAACGGATACGTTGCACTTTTCTCAGGAAAGCTATAAAATTTTGGCCGATCAAGTAGCCGTGAGCATTAAGGAGAATATACAATGATAATCAAAGATCATGAAGTGATTTTTTTTAACGGAGATTCCGTTACGGATTGCGGGCGGGACAGACAGGACAGATATTCTTTGTCCGGATATGTTTCAATGATATCTGATAAAATAAAGAAAAAATATCCGGATCTTGTTTTTGAAATTTTTAATCGGGGTATTTCGGGAAACAGATCCTGTGATGTTTTGAGCAGAATCGATGAGGAATTGAGAGAAATTCAGCCTACCATGTTCGTTTTGCTGATCGGCATTAACGATACTTGGAGGAGATACGATGCAAATTCTCCGACACAAGCGGAAGAGTATGCCGTCAATGTGGAACAGATCATACTTAAAGTAAAAAATTATACGGAAAAGATCGTGCTTATGGAACCCTTTCTGTCGGGGGCAGGAGAGGATAAAATATTTTTTTATGAAGATCTTGGACCGAAACTGCTTAGGTTGCGCGCGATAGCTAAAAAATACGGCTTGGAATATATTGCCTTGGACGGGCGTTTCGCCGAACAAGCGGCGATTTGCGAAGTGCCTTTGACAAAGGACGGGATCCATCCCACAGAGGCCGGACAAGAATTTATTTCTGATCAGTTTATTGAAAGGCTGCACAGAGGATAAAATGAAAGAAATAGTTTTTGAATACAACGGATTTGAAGCTATAATACGGATCCCGGAAAATGCAAACGGTAAATGGATCTGGAAGACGGAATTTTTTGATGCATTTGACAAAGCAGAAAGAGCCTTGATGGAATTGGGATATACGCGTGTTTATTACAGGATCAGTAATCGTTACGGAAGTGTACAGGCTGTTCGACTGATGCACGCATTTCATAGGCATCTTATCAACGAGTTTGGGCTTCGGCAAAAATGTATTTTATTCGGATTCAGCCGTGGCGGGTTGTATGCTTTCAATTACGCCTTGTTTTATCCGGAATATGTTTCCAAAATATATTTGGATGCTCCGGTCCTCGATTTGAAAACATGGCCTTTAGAAGATTCGGCAGAGCAAAAAGAGATGCTGGCCGAATACAATTTGGATAAGGCTTTGCTGCAAAGCTTTACACAGAATCCGGTGGATAATCTCAAAGAGTTTTTTCAAAATCAAATTCCGCTTCTCATTGTTGCCGGCTTAGCGGATGAAGTTGTTCCTTTTGAAAGCAATTCTTTAAGGGTAATACGATTCTGCGAAAAAAATAAAATCCCGATCACTTATTATCTGAAACCGAACTGCAAGCACCATCCTCATTCGCTGGAAGACATTTCAAGCATCATCACCTTTTGTGAAAACGATGTATAGTTGAAAACAAAGAGCTTCAAAAAATTTTGGCGCTCTTTTGTTTAGCCCAAAGCTCATATTGTTTATATGAAGGACATTTTGCAATTGACAGAATGCAGCTGAATAATAAATACAAATGTTTTTACACGCGGCATTATTGATTGAGAATGGTTTTCTTCGCGGTATATAGGAGAAAAATAACTTTAAGGAGCAGAATGGAATATGAATAAAGTAAAGTTCGGTATTATCGGAGTGGGTAATATGGGAAGTCAGCATATGGGATTTTTCTATGAAGGAAAGATCAAAAACGGCAAAGTGACGGCAATAGCCGATTCCAATCCGGAAAAAATCGAGGCAATCAGAAAAAAATACCTGGGGAATTATGTATGTTATTCTTCCGGGGAGGAGATGATAGACAAGGCAGACATAGATGCGGTTATTGTTGCCGTACCGCACTATGATCATCCGTCTTTGACGATCCGCGCATTGGAAAAGGGACTCAATGTTGTCTGCGAAAAACCTGCCGGAGTTTATACAAAGCAAGTAAGGGAAATGAATTGTGTTGCGGAAAAAAGCAAAGGATTGTTTACGATGATGTACAATCAGAGAACAAATCCTCTGTATAAAAAAATGCACGATCTTATGCAAAGCGGAGAATTTGGTGAAATCCGCAGGGTAAACTGGATCATCACGAATTGGTTCCGTACGCAGTTTTATTATGATTCCGGTTCATGGAGAGCGACGTGGAAAGGGGAAGGCGGTGGAGTTCTTCTCAATCAATGCCCGCATCAGCTCGACCTTTTGCAGTGGATTTGCGGCATGCCAAACAAAGTTCGTGCGTTTTGTCATTTTGGAAAATGGCATAACATTGAAACAGAGGATGACGTTACCGCCTATTTTGAATTCCCGAACGGCGCAACGGGGGCATTTATCACTACAACGGGAGACGCTCCGGGAACAAATCGTTTTGAAATTCTTTGTTCCCGCGGCAAACTGGTCTGTGAAAAGGATACGCTGACGGTGTATCGTTTAAATGAGGATTTGCAGGATTTTCTGCTTACGGTAAAAGACGGTTTTGCTTATCCGCAATATACGGAAGAAGTAATCCCTCAAAGCGGAAACAATCCTCAACATGTAGGAATTATCAATAATTTTGCCAATGCGGTGCTTGGTCTTGAACCTTTGTATGTAAAAGGAGAGGAAGGATTGCAGTGTGTGGAGCTTATGAATTCCATGTTATTATCTTCGTGGGAAGATAAAACGATATCTCTTCCCATTGAAGACGACTACTATTATCAAGAACTTGCGAAAAGAATTGTATGTTCCAAAGAGAAGACAGGGAAAGATTTACTTATCGATAATTCAATGTCTTATGGCGGTACAAAATGAGCAGAAATTTTTTTGGGAATTCTATATTGCTATATTCGCAAAGTGCGGAAATAATTTATAAGGAAATAAAAGAGCTTTCGATTATCGACTATCACTGCCACCTTGACCAAAGTATGATAAAAGCGGACGCAGCCTTTTCGGACATCGGGGAGTTGTGGCTTTCGGGCGATCACTACAAATGGCGCGCCATGCGCCTTTGCGGGGTGGACGAGTCGTATATCACGGGCAAGGCAAGTTTTCACGACAAGTTTATCAAATATGCGGAAATTGTCCCCGCGCTTGCGGGAAATCCGCTCTATTACTGGACGCATCTGGAACTGAAGCAAATTTTTGATATCACAGAGCCGCTGAATCAGGAAAGTGCCGAGCGCATTTACAAACAAGCAAATGAGAAGTTGAAAGAGATCAGCGTCTCCACGCTTTTATCAAAGTACAAAGTGGAATACGTTGCTACGACAGACGATCCGTGTGACGATCTTTCCTCGCACGGAAAATACGGCAATACAGTCGTCGCTCCCACCTTCCGCCCCGATAAATTGCTGGATTTCGGGGGTGCGTATCTGCAAAAACTTGGCAAAACGGTGGGATATGAGATAGCAACGCTTGCCGATCTTCTGCATGCGGCGGAAGATCGGTTGCAGTATTTTGTGTCGCACGGCTGTAAAATCTCCGACCACGGTTTCTTACACTTTCCGACAACGCGATACATTGATGCAGGGGAAGCGGAAAATATTTTCCAAAGGCGGGGTGAGCTTTCCAAGGAATACCATGAAGCTCTGTTCGGGTATGTTCTTGTCGAACTTGCCAAACTCTATAAAAAATACGGCGTCATCATGCAGATGCATTTTGCGGTTAAGCGCAATGTCAACAAAAAAATGTATGTAAAATGCGGTGCGGATGCGGGGTTTGACGTCATTGCGGACGGTTCGAGCATCGAGGACGTCATCGAGTTTTTCAAACAGCTTTCGGATAAGGAGCGTCCCGAAACCATCCTTTATACCCTCAATGATGCAGGACTTTCTTCACTTGTCTGCCTTACGGGCGCTTTTGGCCATGTAAAGATGGGTGCGGCGTGGTGGTTCAATGACACGGTACAGGGGATACGGAAAAATCTTTCGACTATTGCAGAATATTCGGCGCTCGGCACGAACTTTGGAATGCTGACGGACAGCCGCTCTTTCTCATCGTATGCGCGGTTTGATTTCTTCCGCCGTATTCTCTCGGATTATCTCGGAGATCTCGTTGAAAAAGGGGAATACGATATGGCGGCGGCAAAACAAATAGCCAAAAATATCTGTTATTATAACATCAAAGAAGCGCTCGGCTTATGAAAATGACCTTTCGCTGGTACGGGGAAAAGGACAGTATCCCTTTGCAGTACATAAAGCAGATCCCTGGAATGAGCGGCATCGTCACGGCGGTGTACGATACGCCCGTGGGGGAAGTGTGGGAAGAGGAAAAGATCGCGCGGTTAAAAACCCTCTGCGACGAGGCGGGGCTTGCGATGGAAGTCATCGAGTCGGTGCCCGTGCACGAGGACATCAAACTGGGCAAGCCTTCGCGGGATAAACTCATCGCCAACTACGCGCAGACAATACGAAATCTCGGAAAATACGGAGTGAAGTGCATCTGTTACAACTTTATGCCCGTGTTCGACTGGTTCCGTACCGACCTTCACTATGTGCAGGAAAACGGAGCTGTTTGCCTCGCGTACAAAGAGGCAGATTTTCAGAAATTAGACAAGCACAACTTGCGTCTTCCGGGTTGGGACGAGAGCTACACCCCTGAACAGCTCAGCGGTCTGCTCAAAGAATACGAGGGCATGACGCACGAAACCTTGTTTGCAAACCTCGTGTATTTCTTAAAGGGCATTCTGCCTGCCTGCGATGAAACGGAGATAAACATGGCGATCCATCCCGACGATCCTCCGTGGGATATTTTCTCTCTTCCTCGCATCGTGGGCAGGGAGGAGGATTACAATAAACTGTTTGCCGCGGTGCCGAACAAGCACAACGGCATCACTTTCTGCACGGGGAGCCTGGGCGCTGGCAGGTTCAACGATCTTCCGAAGATGGCGGCAAAGTATGCAAGTCGCATCTATTTTGCGCATTTAAGGCAGTTAAAGTTTGTAAATGAAACGGACTTTTACGAAAACGGACACAGGACGGCGGACGGAAACGTGGATATTTTTTCCATCGTCAAAGCGCTTGTACAAAACGGGTTTAACGGATATGTGCGTCCCGATCACGGACGAAATATCTGGGGTGAGGACGGAAAGCCTGGGTACGGCCTTTACGACCGCGCCTTGGGAGCGGCATATCTGAACGGATTATTCGAGGCGGTCGAAAAAAATGGATAACGTATTGCAAAAAATAGAACAATTCAGGCTCGTTCCCGTGGTGACGATCGCGGAACAGAAAGATGCGGAGGGCATTCTCGGCGCGCTCTGCCGCGGCGGGCTTCCCGTTGCGGAGATTTGTTTCCGCACCGATTGTGCGGAAGAAGCCATCCGCCTTGCGGCGGAAAAATTTCCGCACATGCTTGTCGGCGCGGGGACGGTCATCAACGGGGAACAGTGCAGGCGTGCGCTTGCCGCAGGGGCAAAGTTTATCGTGTCCCCGGGCTTATCCGCGGAAGTCGCAAAAGTATGTCAGGAAGAGAATGTTCCTTATCTACCTGGCGTTGTTACGCCTACGGAGATCATGCAGGCGCTTTCCCTGGGATTGACGCAGCTCAAATTTTTCCCCGCGGGAAATTACGGCGGGCTGAAAACCATCAAGGCGCTTTCCACGGCGTTTCCGCAGGCTCGGTTTATGCCTACGGGCGGCGTCAGCCTGGAAAATGTCAATGAATATCTCTCCTTTTCCAAAATTTTTGCCTGCGGCGGGAGCTGGATGGTAAAGGGAAACGCAGAAGAGATCGAAAAAAGTACGCGCGCGGCCGTTGCCGCGGTAAAAGGAGGATCACATGATACCATTTAAAGTCAATTTAACAGACAAGGTCATTGCCATCACGGGCGCAGGAGGAATTATCTGCGGCGAGTTTGCGCGTGCTTTGGCGGAGTGCGGCGCAAAGGTTGCGCTTTTGGACATCAATTTCGACGCTGCAAAACAAATCGCCGACGAGATCGGAGACAATGCCATCGCAGTTCGCTGCGATTGTTTGAATAAAGAGAGCATCGTAGAAGCAAAGGAGACGATCGAAGAATCGTTCGGGAAAGTGAATTTTCTCATTAACGGTGCGGGCGGAAACAATCCGCGCGCAACGTGCGATAACGAGACAATGTCTCCCGAAACGGACGCGGACATCAAAAACTTTTTCAAGCTGGAAGAGAGCGGAATAAAATTTGTGTTCGATCTCAATATCACGACGGCCTTCCTTGTCACACAGGTGTTTGCGGAAGAGATGGTCAAAACGGGCGGGAACATCATCAACATATCCAGCATGAATGCGTACCGACCTCTCACTAAAATTCCCGCATACTCGGCGGCAAAGGCTGGTATTTCCAACTTCACGCAGTGGCTGGCGGTGCATTTCGCGCCCTGCAATATCCGTGTGAACGCGATTGCACCGGGATTTTTTGTGACCAACCAAAACAGAGGGCTCCTCTTTGATGAAAAGGGGAAACCCACGGCGCGCACGGCAAAAATTTTGGCGGCAACGCCGATGAAAAAATTCGGGGAGATCTCCGATCTTACGGGTGCGCTTCTGTGGCTGGCGGACGACAAGGCGAGCGGGTTTGTGACGGGTACGGTCATTCCCGTAGACGGCGGATTTTCGGCATACAGCGGGGTTTAAGGGAAAAAATGAAAGTAGTGACATTTGGCGAAATTATGATGCGTTTGCAGCCGCCGGATAATATGCGTATCGTTCAGTCAGGCCTATTAGAATTTACGTTTGGAGGAGCCGAAGCAAATGTTGCAGTATCGCTCGCAAACTTTGGCGAAGAGGCAGACTTTATTTCTAAAGTGCCGAATAACGAAATAGGACAGGCAGCAATCAACAGTTTACGCCGATACGGAGTTAGCACCGTAAACGTAGTGCAAGGCGGTGAACGACTTGGGATCTATTTTTGCGAAAAAGGGGCGTCGCAGAGACCGAGTAAGGTGATCTATGACCGAGCATATTCGGCAATTTCACAGGCAAGGACAGAAGATTTTGATTGGGATAAAATTTTTGATGGAGCGGATTGGTTTCATTTTACGGGAATTACGCCGGCGCTGGGGAAAAATGTTTTTGAAATCTGTGTAGAAGCCTGTAAAAAAGCAAAGCAAAAAGGGATAAGAATTTCAGCCGATTTAAATTACCGCAAAAAACTTTGGACAAAGGAAGCGGCGAATAAGGCGATGAGTAAGCTGTGTCAATACATTGACGTTTGCATAGCAAATGAAGAGGATGCAAAAGATGTATTCGGGTTCGAAGCTCAGAATACGGATATAGAGAGAGGAGAACTTGATCGAGAGGGGTACAAATCGGTTGCAGAACAATTGACAGACCGGTTTGGGTTTGACTATGTGGCGATCACACTCCGCGAATCGAAATCTGCAAGCGACAACAGTTGGTCGGGAATGTTGTATGATGGACAAAAAAAGCAAGCATACTTTTCAAAAAAATATGAGATGCATATAATTGACCGAGTTGGCGGGGGCGATAGCTTCGGAGCAGGGTTAATATATTCTCTGAGGAAGGGTTATGATAATCACAGATGTATAGAATTTGCGGTTGCGGCAAGTTGTTTGAAACACACGATCGGTGGGGATTACAACATTGTAAGTGTTGCGGAAGTGGAAGCGTTGGCTGTAGGCAGCGGTTCGGGGCGAGTTCAACGTTAAGGCAAAAATACATAAATAATTTGTAAAATTTTTGTGATATCAAAAAAGGGTGTGGCTGTCCATGTAACTTAAAGCAGCGTGTTCAATAAAAATATAATATAAATATTTGCTTTTTCCATTGAAGGAAAAGGATGCTTTTTTCTCATAAAAAAACCTATAAAACAACTTGGTGGTCAGGCACGTATTTTATAGACGAACAAAGAATTTTGGCAGGGTATTTTTCTGTCTGAACTAAAATAGCGCGCTTTTGCCCTTGACCCCATTATGAAATCTCCGAATTTGCTTTTTCGGGGGCGTAGGTTAGCATAGTTCCTCGTGGAAGTCAACGGTCGCAAAATCGTTGCTTAAAACACTTATAAATGACTTTAAGAGTCGAGTAAGGATTGCATTCCTTGCTCGGCTCTTTTGCTGTTTGGAAGATATTTTACGAGCTTAAAACGCAACGATTTTGGCTTTGTTCCGTTGACTTCCGCAAACTGTATTTTGAATATACTGACATTTACCGTCCTATGCTCCTTCGCCTCTTGCCCGAAAAAGGCAAAACAATTCGGAGGATATAAAAATGGAAATGTTGGTAACAAAGTTCTCAAACGGAAAATATCGCAACGAAGGTGAATTGTTTGATGAGCCTATCTCAAACGAAAACGTCAAACTTATGGGCGAAATGATCGCATTGCAGACACTTCGTACCTTAAAGAAGTACGATTGGAAAATCGCAGATAAATATTATATCGGTCTAATCAAAGACTTGCACCATATGGGTGAGGTCGGTTATATCGTATCGGACGGCTATGATGTGGCGCAGACGGCTATCTGCTTTCTGTATCAATTCATTGGCAGAAAGGTATCGGACATTTACGGCAAAGACCGCAGAGGAAAAGAGATCACGATCAAACTTGCCTGTTATCGAGAAGTGGATAATGAACTCATGCGTTACCGCAGGAAGATGGAAAAAACCTCTTATATTGATTTTACAAGTTATAAGGCACTTCCCATGGATCCCGTGAACTGTTTTGAGAAAGAACAGACGGATTACACAAAAGCAGATGCGATATTGGAAGTCATGCATCTGAATGAAATGGAACTCGCCGTGCTTGACTGTGTTCTGAGAGGTTTGGTGCGATCCGAAATCATCGCTGAACTCGGGATCGGTCGGGGCAGCATCTGTTACAGAAAAAGACAAATAAGATCAAAATATCAAGCATATATCGGTTCTCTCCAATGACGGAGAGACTTATTTT